>Ga0210405_10000161_pt1 | contig 94230 bp, 69 predicted proteins | sample IncBWH11MmetaG_FD_155492 | JGI IMG/M metagenome (GOLD analysis project Ga0210405, IMG submission 155492) | Forest soil microbial communities from Barre Woods Harvard Forest LTER site, Petersham, Massachusetts, United States - Inc-BW-H-11-M | ecosystem: Environmental > Terrestrial > Soil >... | reverse complement strand
CGCGTTGTTCCTGTACGTCCATCGTCTTCCAGGGCATGTTGACTTACACTCCCGCGCTGGCTGCGCTTGCGCGGGAGTGTAAAGGATGTCCCGAGACGTTTTGTAAAGGATGTCATGAGACTGAACAAATAGCGCGAGACCTGGGTACATGTCGACATGCAAGCACGACGCCAATCATACCCAGCGCCGTCTCGCACTCTTCATTGAATCGTCAGAGTGACAGTGGTGCTATGTGTAACACCGCCACCTGTACCAGTCACGGTAATCGTCCTTGTTCCCCGCGTAGCTTTTCTCCCGACCGCTATCGTCATCACCGACGATCCGGTGCCGGGTGCGGGAATTGGGTTCGGACTGAAGCTGACCGTAACACGGCTGCCTTGCCCGGAAGCTGACAACGAGATCGCCGAGTTGAAACCGTTCAAGGCGGTTGTGCTGATTGTTGAGTTGCCGGAACTTCCTCGCGTCACTGTGACTGAGGCGGGCGAGGCGCTGATGCTGAAGTCTGGCGCCACACCAGTCACAGTCAGGGAGACCGTGGTGGTGTGCGTAATGCCTCCACCCACACCCGTAACGGTGATCGTGTACGTCCCCGGCGTAACGCTGCCTCCCACGGCCATTGTCATTAACGAACTGCCCGTGCCAGGCGCGGGAATTGGGTTGGTGCCGAACGTGACCGTCACCCCGCTGGGCTGTCCGGTGGCCGACAATGTAATGGCGTTGTTGAAGCCATTCAAAGCAGTGGTACTGATGGTCGACGTCCCGTTATTGCCTTGCTGCACGGTGACCGAGGACGGGGACGCGCTGATGGTGAAGTCCGGGGTGGTGCTCCCGCAATTTGCGAACTTGAAATTCGCAACGCGGGTTGCCCAGTTGAACGAGCCGGTGGTCTTTATGTACTCCTGCGTATACCAGAAGGTGCAGTCGTCCACCGGATCCACTTGCATGGCGCTGTAATCGCCCCAGCGGCTGGACGTGGCTTCTTGTACGCCGGTGCCGGTGACGATGTTGATCTCCGTTTCCATCGTCCCTGCCGGATCGGTCGGGGTGCGGCCCGCGACGCGGACCGTCGGATCCAGACCGCTCGAAGAGCTGACCACGCTGTAGCCGATCGCCTGATCGCCCGCCGAGTCCATGGCTGTGCTTCCCATCCAGCGATTGCTGGAATCAGGCGAGAAGGTTCCCTGCTGCGCGACAGTGGGAGTGCCGTTGGGATTCTGGATTTCATACCAGCGTATCCCAGAAGGATTCCCCACCGAGTGGTTAAACCCGACCGATTCATGCGTGCCGAAGTTGCGGTAAAAGGCCCGGTACATCGGCCGGTCAGAGAGCGTATCCAGCGCCTCGCCCGGGCTGGGTTGAGCGACCGTAGAAGCCGCCGGCGTAAACGCCGCCACCGGGATGTTGGTGGGCCCGGTAAAGGTGGAATTCGCCGGAGTGGTGAAATCTACGTGATATTTGAACAGCTCCAGAGTGCCGCTGGAACCGAAGGTCATAAAGAAGTTCGGTTCGCCCGAGGGTGGCGCGGTGGTTCCGTCCAAGTCCGAGGGCAGAAGTGGGTTGAGCGAACTGGATTGCTGAAAACACTGCATGGGACGGGCGGCGGCTCCGGTCAGCATGTTGGTGCGGTCGTAGGCGCACGCGTCCGGTCCGATAAATGAGGCGCCGTTCAGGAAGATGTTGAAGGATGCGTAATACGCATCCGGCCAGACGCCAAGTTTTGGGTAATCGGGAAAATCCGAGGTGCCGAAGTTGAAGGCATAACGATTGTACGCACCCGTCGCATCCGAGGTTTGCGAAACCGCAATGCACTCCATGTACGGGATGCTGGATACGACAAATTGCTGAAACACCCAGCGGTCGGCCAGCTTGTCGAAGGCTACGGTGCCATCACCGTCGTTGGCAGTTGAGCAGGTTCCGCCGAAACCGCTCCACAAAGAATTTGTGGCCGTTGGCCCGGCGATCACCGCCCCTGTGGATTTGCTGTAGACCGTGAAAACAGTATTCACAAGCTGCACGTACTGTGTAGTCCCAACCGCACCGTTGGTGTCCGGCGGTGCACAATTGCAGACTGTGTCGAAGTCATTGCCTTCGAAGTTGAGCCCTACAGTTGCAGCCAGAGGCCCGAAACTGCTGGTTTGCCGCACTGGGTCCGTAACGTCCAAGGGATACTCACGAGGTGGAAGCGGGAGGTCCGGCCGCACCCAGTGTTCCGAGCGTGGGTTAGGTTGGGGATAGAGTCGGATCATGTCGAGCAGAGACATGGAAGTATCATGATGGTCTTCCCAGTACTCTCTCGGACCCGTTTGAACGCGCGCCGAGTCTTGCGCCGACAACAAAAGTGGAGAGAGAACACACATGGAGACTGCAACGCAAAGCAACAACGCTGTGACTGAACTTCGCTTCATAAGCGCCTCCTTATATCTCGATTGAGTGGGTTTTTTGGTCAACTGGAGAACTCCAGGTTTCTTGCATACACGCATCGTGCAGCGATGCTCCCTGAGCACAAGCTATTCAACCAGCGAAGGGCGCGACGAGACAGCGCGACGAAGCAGACCACTAACTCATGCAACTGCAGCAGGTAAAACTCCGCTATTGTAACCCGGAACCCGCTTAATTGAGGGCGCGCTTACGTTTGTTACGAAAAACGAAACGGAGGTCGCCGGATCTCATTCGCGGAGCGGTCAAAGCTCGCCCCGGTACACGCTGCTTTTCCCAGGACTACCCCTAGCTCTTGCGTTGGAATTGAACGGTTTGGACTCGGCGATGCGTGCCTCCTGCGAACATCCTGTTGAGGCCACTCCTACGGTCTCTCATCCGCCGAGGGCCCATACACCGACGGCACCGGCACTCCATTCAGCCGCAAATAAACTCCCAACTGCGCCCGATGATGAATCACATGATTCATCACCATCCGCCGCATCGCTCCCATGCGCGTTCCGTCGTAAAACTTTGTTTCGCCCATCGAAAGCGTCCACTTTCCCGCCCAATGCTCGTCGCTCGCCCCGGCGATCAGCGGGCGCAGCGCCGCAACATGCTTATCTAGTAGTTCCAGCACGTGCTTCTGCGACTCCGCCACTGTCGGCTTACTCCCAAGTTCCCCCACTCGACGCTTGGTGAAGTCGAGCGCATCCTCTTTCATCACAATCACTCCCATCCCTGGCAACTCTGCAATGTGCCCCGCCAGCCGCCCCAGCAGCATGGACTTCTCATGCGGTTTCCAGGCGAGCTTGTCCTCCGGAATCCGCTCCAAAGTCCGTCGCGTGGACGCCATCTCCGCATCAAACTCCGGCAAAAACTCTGCACTAATCCCCATCGCACCCTCCTGAGATTTTGAGAAGCTAGGAAACCCTTGTAGGGACATCGACCCCGGCTGTCCAGCGAGCGAAGCGAGCATCTTAACAGATGGACGTATTCCGCACATCGCCTTGGATGTGCCCGCCAAACGATTGGCTTCTCCAAAAGTTGCCAGGAGTAGGTTTTTTGGGAGCGGTTGCCCACTGGCCCCGGCTTTGGACTCGTACATCGTACATTAAGGAACCGAATCAGTCGAAAAGCGCTCACCAAACTCCACTATTACCAACATAGTTCGCCCAAAGTCCGTATATGCCGGGCGAATCAAGACTCCACTTCCAACTACTTCTGCCATTGAAAAGTCGATCAACGAATGCCGCCAGGCTCAATCGATCCCACCGTTAACTATCCAGATTCGTGCCAATCCGACTGACCCTGTGTTCCCCCCTGGGACCTCTATGTTTAAGGTTTTGTGCCTGCCCCAAAAAATGAAGAGCGGCCGCAAAGCCGCTCCCCTCGCAACTCGGTACCAGGTACTCGGTATTACCGACCCGCAGCCGCCCCCGCCGAAGCCGGCATCATTCCGGCGATCGCCATCCCTTCAATCCGCGCCAGCACATTCTCCACGCTGGCTCCCGTATCAGTGCAAGCGTCTACGTAAGGATGCCGGCTTCCATCCGCGTGCATCACCAGCACACTGGTCTTTGCCTGCGCCTTTTTCACCATATAAGGCAGGTGATGCCGGTCATTCCGGCTCAAAGTCGGACCCAACACCACTAGGTCGAACCGGCCTTTATCCAGAGCTGCCTGCACGGCCTTTCGTCCCACGGCTGTCTCCACCGTGTGCCCGGCCTTCTCAAAAGATGCTGCAGTAGAAGCCTGCACGTCCTCGTCGCCTTCCCCATAAAGAATCTTCAGCTTCGCTGCCTTCGCCATGAGTGTAAGTCCTCGCTCGGTACCCGTATTTCTACCGGATACTCGCCACTCACGGTAGCAACCGCCCCCCAGTCTGAGAACGTCACCGAAGGCCAGCAACGACCGGGGTCTGACCTATCCTTTGCATCCGAAAAAACGATATTCCAAATCCTCTTCCCCTCCGCCCATTTCGGCGCTACACTCTTGCCCCAGAGGGTTTCTCATGTTCTCCGCTCGCTTCGTCGTCACCGCTTTATCCCTGCTCATTTTCCCGGCCATCTGTCCGGCGCAATCCGCTTCATCATCCACCGCCACCTGCAGCCTCGCCGATGATCGCCAGGTCTACATTCGCTACAACGCCGTCAGCGCCAAAACCGAGAGACCTCCCAACGGCAAGCCCTGGACTCCCGGCGGCGCTCCCATGACTCTGTTCACCGAAGCCCCACTCACTCTAGCCAACACGACTATCCCCATCGGCGCGTACGCCGTTTACCCCATTCCCAGCAAAGATAAGTGGACCTTGGTGATCAACAAGAACGTCGCCGCCGGCTCCGCCTACGACGAGAAGCAGGACCTCGCCCGCGCTACCATGGAAACTGACCAGGTCCCCCAGGCTGCGGACGCCCTCGAAATAGCGTTCGCCCACGTTGGATCCAGGTGCACGCTCCGCATCTACTTTGGTAAGGCCGCCTCCTTCGCCGATTTCACAGCCAAATAGGTGATGCGAACACACAACAGGCGGGGCTTCGTCAGGGGTGTCGCTTCAGCGATACCAAAAAGTGAAATGGAATAATCACTCTTTCAGCGCAAAGACTCGGAAATTTGTTCCGCGTTGTGTGGATGAGCCGGAAGCTAGAAACCGGGTGCCGCTTTCTTCTCCCGCGTCCCCAACCCAATCACCATCGCCATATCTTTCGGATAAACCACATCTCTTCCCCGTGCCAGGAAGTGGTAATAAATCGACATCGCCGCCCCATACGATCCAAATCCTGCCGACACCACGCGCGAGTGTGCCGCGATTCCCACAATCATTCCTACGAATCGGAAGCCCGACGCCCCATTGGCGGCGCTGCTTCCCACTTCTCCCCCGCTGGCCGCACCCCGGCCCGCATCTCGATCACCCGGGCCCGCCTGCGACGCCGCCAGCATCACCTGAATGCCTGTCGTCAAATACCGCGTCCGCGGCGTCGTAACCTGCGCCCCACCTTCTGAGTCCAGTTTCAAGTGCTCGCCCTTTGCCACGGCCACGCCTTCCAGGCTGGTTTCCACTCGCTGTTCCAGCCCATTCGGCGGCGCGACCTCATGAAACAGAATTCTCAACTGCCCGTTGCGTCCCAGTCGACGCGCCTGCTGTGCCTGCATTACCGAGCCCTTGATTACGCTCCCCTCCGGCAGAATTAAATGGTCCGACACGACCAGAGGCTCGGTGATCAACGCCTCCACCGGATCTCCCTTCTTCGCCGTCGCCGAACTCAGTGGCGTCACCAGCCGTGCATGCACCACGCTTCCGTTAGGGGGCGGAGCCCCAATATTGGTCAGCGCCTCTGCCTTTACCGCTTCCATTCCGAAATCCAGCGGCTGCTGCAAGTCCGCGTTGAAGCTCGTCCCCTCATCAATGTATTGCGGATGCACCGGCAACTGCGCGATCGCAATCCGCTTTAGCTTGTGCATCTTCCCCGGCTCATGGATCTGCTTCTGCAATTCGCTCCACTGCCGTCGGATCTCCTGCTTTGTGGCGCTCACCTTTTTCCCCGCCGCTTCCTCCACTTTATTTTTCTTCTCCGCCTTCTCGTTTGCCGAAACAAACCGCAGCACTCCATCCGGCGCCGGCGACGCTACCGTCTGCAGCGCCACATGCCGCCCGTCGCCCATCACCAGCTCATCAAACTGCACATGCACATTGCGCCGCGGAGAAAAATTTCCATCCGCAGCGTCCAGCGTTCTCACCTTCTTCGGCACCGCATCGATCGCCGACACTTTCCCGTTCACCACCGTCCCCACCGGAATCAACAGCTTGTCGAACGCATACACCGGCTCCGTAGTCTTGCCGTGGATCGCCTGTCCCACCTCTCGAATCCGCACCTCCGCATCCAGTGCCACCTTGATCGGGGTCCCCGCAGGCACGCTCATCGGCACCACGATCATCGGTTCGCTCGTAATAATTCCGGCGTCCGTTATATCTGAACGTTGTGGTGGGCGGCTTTGGTTCTCTGCCGGAGGCCGCGGTATCAAAGTCTGTCCCACACCAACCCCGCAGCATAAGCAAGCCACCAACGCTGCCGCACTTTGCCGAAAAATAATTCTCCGCATTCAAATACTCCCGATTGACGTTCATGGGTGGCGCAACGCTTCCAGCGCGGCGATTGAGGACCACCTAGGTGTGGGCTTCCGCCCCCGAGGCGCAGTTCCTACTATGAAGTAGAACAACCGAGAATGGTTGCAACCCCGCAGACCCCGGACTTCCTTGCCCACAATTCTATTCTCTCCTCCTCACTTTCTGAGACAATTTCTCCATGCGACTCCTTCTTCCCCTCCTCCTCGCCGCCACCACCCTCTCCCAGTCCGCGCCGCAAACCCGCCTGTCCCGCACCACCGAGGGCCTCCGCGGCGTGAGCGCCGTCTCCCGCAACATCGCGTGGGCCTCCGGCACGCATGGCACCTATCTCCGCACTACTGATGGCAGCATCTGGATCCCCGACCACGTCCCCGGCGCCGAATCCCTTGACTTCCGCTCCGTAGTCGCCTTCTCCGCCGACGAAGCCTTCCTGATGTCTGCCGGTCCCGGTGACCAATCCCGCATCTACCACACTGCCGACCGCGGCCGTCACTGGCAGCTCCAATTCACCAACTCAAATCCCAAAGGATTCTTCGACTCCATGGTCTTCTGGGATCCCACTCACGGCATCGTCCTCGGCGATCCCATCCCCGATGAAACCGGCAAACTAAAATTCGAACTCTTGATAACAAACGACGGCCAAACCTGGACCCACATCCCGCCTGCCCAACTCCCGCCCGCGATAGAAGGTGAAGGCGCCTTCGCCGCCAGCAACAGCTGCCTCGCCATCCTCGGCACTTCGATCGACCTGAACGTCTGGTTCGCCACCGGCGGCAAAGCCGCCCGCGTCTTCCATTCCTCCAACCGCGGCCAGACCTGGCAAGTCTTCGACACTCCCATCCTCCATGGGCCCGACTCCGCCGGAATCTTTTCCATCGCTTTCCGCGACCGCAGTCACGGCGTAATCGTCGGCGGCGACTACAAGCATCCCGACCAGGATGGTCCCAACCTCGCCTTCACCAGCGATGGCGGCAAGACCTGGACCTTATCCAAAATCATCCCGCAATCCTATTACTCCGCCGTCGCCTACGATCACAGACACAGAAATCGTAAATCCAAAGACTTGGAAGAAAACCAGGCCGACGTCCGTCTCTTCATCGTTGGCCCCAAATTCGTCTACGATTTCCGCCCACCCAAAGACCCCACGCGAATCAGCCCGCGCAAGAAATCCGATTCACAATTCAACGCGGTAAGCCCCTATCCCGAAGGCGGCGCCCTGGTCGTCGGCCCGAAAGGGACAATCGCAACCATCCCTTGACGTAGCGCCACCGTCCCGCCGGCTGTCGAGTGGGCGTCCCCGCGCCCACGCTGCGGGTGACCAAAGTTCCATCTTCCTCCTAGTCCTTCCTGTTCTTGTTCATTCCGCCTATCTAGACGAAGATTGTTAGGGATTACTAAGCCATCCATCTCCCTCAGACCGAGAGCCTCGTGAAAAACTTATATCTGGCCATCATCCTCTGCGCTACGGTTGCGTCAGCGCAGACCACGCAAACGCCGCAAGCCGCGCCGGCCGCGCAATCCACCGTTACCCGCACCACCAAAGCCGTCCACTACCGCCTACAAGGTGGCTCAACGAAAATCGACTTCCAGGGCACCGACCTGCTCCAGCGCGCCTCCGGCGAAGCCAAAGTCGAAGGCAAGAAGACCAACTTTCAGATCGAGGTGAAATTCCAGGGCCTCGAAGACGCCACCAAGTTCGGACTCGAATATCTAACCTACGTCCTCTGGGCCGTTTCTCCGCAAGGGCGCCCCGTAAATCTCGGCGAGGTCACCCTCGAGCACGGCAACGCGCACCTCAAAGCCTCGACCGACCTGCAAGCCTTCGGCATGATCGTCACCGCCGAGCCTTACTTCGCCGTGACTGCTCCCGGCAACATGGTTGTAATGGAAAGTGCTCCTGCCGTCGCTGCCGGAACTGAAAATATCGAAGCTAAGTACGATCTAGTCAGTCGCGGCACTTACTCCTCGACGAACACGCATATTCAGGACGCCATCTTCGGCATCGACAGCAAGACTCCGCTCGAACTCTTCGAAGCCCGCAACGCGCTCCGCATCGCGCACATCGCCGCCGGCGACAAGTACGCCGCCTTCATCATTTCTAAAGCCGGTCAGCAGTTGATGCACGCCGAGGAAGTCTACCGTCAAAAGCAGAACAAAGCCGCCATCGAGGCCGCCGCCAAAGAGGCCACCGAAACCGCCGAAGAAGCCCGGCTCATGGCGGTAAAACAGAAAGCTGAAGACGAAGCCCAGGCCGCCGCCGCCGCCCGCGAAGCCAAGGCCCGCGCCGATGCCGAAGCCGAAGCCAAGCGGCGCGCCGATGCCGAAAAAGCGACAGCTCAAGCCCAAGCCGACCGCGCCGCCGCCGAACAAGCCAAAGCCGAAGCTCTAAAGATGAGGCAGGAAGCCGAAGCCGCTGCCGCAGAAGCCGCGCGCCAGAAAGCCGCTGCGGAAAAAGCCACGGCCGAAGCCGTAGCTCAGCAGCAAGTCTTAGCTGCCGAAACCGACAAAGCCCGCCAAGCCGCTGTGCAATCCGAAAACCTCCGTCAGCAGGCAGAAACCGCAAAGCAGCAAGCCGAGAAGGCAACCCAACAAGCCGAATACGAAAAGCAGGAACTCCGCGCCCGCCTCCTGCAGCAGCTCAACAGCATTCTGGCCACGCGCGATTCCGCCCGCGGCCTCGTCGCCAATATGTCTGACGTCCTATTCCGCAGCGGCAGCTTCGAACTCCTCCCCGGAGCCCGCGAGCGCCTGGCCAAAGTTTCCGGCATAGTCCTCGCGTATCCCACGCTGCACGTCACAGTCGAAGGCCACACCGACAGCGTCGGCACCGACGACTACAATCAGCAACTCTCTGAGCATCGCGCCCAGGCCGTCCGCGACTACTTCGTGCAGCAAGGCATCAACTCCGCCGCCATCGAGGCCCACGGCTACGGCAAGACCGAGCCTACTGCCTCCAACGACACCGCCGAAGGCCGGCAGCAAAATCGCCGCGTAGAATTGATCCTCGCCGGTGAAGTCATCGGCACCGACGCCAACAACTCCGCTCCCGAAACCGCCGCCGCACAACGCCGGTAACCGTCACAGACCAGGTAGAAGACAGCCGCCTCGGCTGGCGCACCGCCACGGGCCCCGCCGCCAAAAGCTCCCAACTCGGTACCCGGTACTGGCAACTCGGCCCCTGTCCCAACGTTTCCCGAAAATCCCAAACAACCCTTGCCCCCTCGCCCGAAACCCATTACCCTATGTCAGGCACTCGGTAATGTTCGCCCCGCACCCCAACCTCGCCGATGACGTCAACCACGCCATCATCCAATCGGAAATCGAAGGTGGAGTCTTTCTCCACGATCTCCCGCCTTCCACCGTCCTGCATATTCAGACCATGCACCACTGCTACACCGCCGTCCTGCTTGGCGGCAGCGACGCCCTGATCTCCGGCCATCCGGAATTCTGTCCTGACCCGGTTCACGTCGCCATCGCCGGCTCCACTTGGGGAGGCTCCATGCTCAAGCTCCAATACGTCGGACGCGGCATGCACCTCGAATTTCACCACCCCGAATACGACACCCCAATAGTCACCTCACCTATCCAGGAAATCCGCGACACTCAACCCCTCCCGGTCCCATCGGTAATGGACTCCATACCGTACTAGCCTCGTTTGCTCTACTCTGTGTTCCGGAGCCTGCCCTGAGCGCAGCCGAAGGGTGCTCCCTGTGTTAAAAGATTTTTCCCCCTGGATGGCGCCAAGCCCCCATTGACTTGCGCAGCCCCGCACTCTACCATCCTGCCGAGGCCCAAAGCCGAAAGCCGAAGCCCGAACTCCCATGACCATCACCACCCGCGAAGTCAGTCACGTAACCATCGTCGACCTCAACGGACGCATCACGCTCGGCGACGAAACCGGAAAGCTCCGCGACACCATCCGTCAGCTGATCTCCGAAGGCAAGAAAAAAATCGTCCTCAACCTCGCCCACGTGGATTACATCGACTCCTCCGGCGTCGGCGAACTGGTCAGCAGCTTCACTACCGTCCGTAACGCCGGCGGCGAACTCAAACTCCTCAGCCTCACCAAGAAAGTTCAGGACGTCCTCCACGTCACCAAGCTGTATACCGTCTTCGACATCAAAGACGACGAATTCACCGCCGTAAAATCCTTCGACTACTTCTTCGCCAAGTGACGACTTCAACGCAGTCGCGGATCGGCATCCTCCACTTTTGGCCGATCGTACTTCTTCTCGCCGCTTCCCTCCTGTACGCACAGCAAACTCCCAATCCGGGGAAGCCAGAGGACGCGCCCAACGCCGCCAGCATGTCTGACTCCGACGACGCGCCTGCGACCACCACGTTCAAGGCCCGCACCGACCTGGTTCTGGTTCCAGTAGTGGTCCGCGGTAAACATGGCGACCATATCGCCGGGCTCAACAGAGATGCGTTTCACCTGGAAGAAAACGGCAAGGAGCAAACTGTTTCGCTGTTCGAGGAAGTGCAAGCCACAACCAATGCTGCTCCACCCACGCCGGTCCTCGACCGCGGTTACTCGAACCTTCCCTTCGACGACACCCGACAGCTTAGGCTCACCATCATCGTCCTCGATCTCTTGAACACTACCCCCGTGCAACGGACCGATGGCAAGGAGCTGCTGATCAAGTTTCTATCCAAGGGCCTGGCCCACGACCAGCCCGTCTCGCTGCTCTGCCTCACCAACAAAGACCTTCAGTTGGTGCATCCCTTCACTTCCGATACCAACCTCCTGATCGCGGCGCTCAAGAAACTGTCGCTCGGGCCTCCCAGAGTAATGCCCCGCAGGGACGCCGCCGAGAAGACGCTCAAGCAACTCACCGAGATCGCCCAGGGTTATATTGGGATCCCCGGTCGCAAGACTATGATCTTCGCTGCTGGCGACATACCCGAGCCCCAGCTCGAGCGCGGCGTCTATCCGACCGAACTGCTGTCGGCGGAAGCCTTTCAACAGACCTTTAAGAGCTTGATCGACGCCAACATTGCGGTGTATCCCTTTGAACCGATGGCTTGGTCGCGGGATCCCGCCTTCAGCAATGCCCGCGATAGTTACAGGGAACGTTCCTCCGACCAGAGCCTGCGCGAGTTCGCCGACGCCACAGGCGGCAACCGCTGTATTGAATCCAACGACCTCATGAAGTGTTTTGCCGAAGCCGTGGAAGACTCGCGCTCTTATTATTACATGCTCGGATTTTCTGTCCGTCCCGATGATCGCAAACCCGGCTGGCGCAATCTCTCGGTGAAGGTGTCCGCCGAGCACGCCAGTATTCGTGCCCGTAGTGGCTTTTATTACGGAAGCCCGGAGGCTCCTGGCCCCAGGTCCGCACACGATGCCGAAATTAACGCGCTGGCCTCCCCCCTTGCTTACAGCGCGGTCCCGATGTATGTTCGCGTGCTGCCACAGGCGTCCGCGGCACCTGCGGATGCAGCTTCCACCCTCCGCCAGAAAACAGCAGTCGAGTTTCTCGTGACCATCCCTTTGACCAGCATCAGAGTCGATCCCTCCAGCCCCAGCCCTCTGGATCTGGAAATCGGCGCCATCGCCCTCACCCGCGACACTCGGGAAGCCGGAGAGCTCCTTCATCCCGTGCGCGGCAATCCCAAGCCCGAAGTCCTCCGCCAATTTGCCCGCGACGGCATCAAGCTCCGCGAAAAACTGGACCTGCCTCCTGGTTCCTACGACATCCGCTTCATGACCCGCGACAACAACTCCGCCCAGATCGGCACCGTGGTCTTCCCCCTTGAGGTACAGTAAGAATCCATTTGGAGAGAAGTCCGACAAAAAATTTAGAGCAAGAGTCCTAGAGCAAGAGTCGAAGGAACAAGGACAAGGTCAAGAGCAGCGGGCAGGAGTGCCCACTCCACACGGGCCTTGTTGCGCCCGGCGGCTGTCCCTAAACGTGACTAGACTATCCGCGGGGAATTTGGATCAGGGCTTGGAGGTTCCAGAGGATGTAGGCGGCTAGTAGTGCCCAGACCGCCGCCGTTGCCAGAAGGCGATGGCGAGTTTCCATGAGGTCGGCGAGGATGCCGGAGACGAAGATCAGGAGGAAGGGAACGGAGGCGAGGAGAAATCCAGCTCCGGCTACGTGAGGGTGGGCCATGCCGAGTGCGATGAAGAACAGGGCGACGAGGCCGGGGGCGGTGTTGCCGAAGTATCGGGTGCGCGGCCAGGCAAAGTAGGCTGTGATCGCTACGGGGAACAGCAGGGCTAGGGCGGGGCAGGCGCGCAAGATCTGCACGCCGATTTGGCGGTAGACGCCGGGAACGGTGAAGCTGCGCCAGGTTGCTCCCCAGAAGGAGGCGTGCTGCAGTGCTGTGGAGAAGGTATGGGGCCGGAAGAAGTAGGTGGCGAAGAGTAATGATGCAGCCAGGAGAAGGGAGGCGGCCCAGATAGCGAGGGCTGCGCCTCGGCGGATGGGCGCGAGATAAAACAGGAAGCCCAAGGCCAGGGGGAGGACAACGATCATCGAGAACTGTGATCCGACGGCAATGGCGAGCGAGACGCCGAGCAGGACGATGCGGCGCCAGTTCCAGAGAACGACTTCGCGCGGAGCATAGAGAGTGTGGGCTACCGCTATGGCGGTAAAAATAGCGCCAAAGGATCCCCAGGCGGCGAGGATTTCAGGCTCCGTGTGCCACACGGCGCTCGCCTGGATCATCGATGGCGAGAAGCAGTAGAGGGTTAGGGCGAGGAAGCCTCCGGTGTTTCCGCAGAGACGGCGGGCCACGTACCAGAGCGATGCGCCGAGGAAGAGTCCGCAGGCTAAGAAAGGAAGGCGCGGGAGCCAGCGCCAGTACGGCGAGGAGTCAGGGTCGAGCAGGCGCTGGGGCCACGCTAGCAGGGGGGCCGCGGTTACCAGGGAAAGCAGCGGGGAGTGCTGAGTGTCGAAGCCGTCGGCGTCCTGGGAGACTTCGAGAGGGAGTGTGGATTGCGGATCTGGGTAAGGCGCGCCAGCGATGCCTGCGCCGTGAAATTGGCGCCAGCCAGAGGCGATGCGAACTTCTTCGGATCCGCCGGGGCTGGCGTTTCCATGGAGCTCGGTCGCCTGAAACTCGGAATAGACAAGCCAGACACCCTGCGCCAGGAAGACAAGGAGCAAGGCTCCAGCAAGAAACTGCGGCCGGCCGAAGCGTTCGCGGGTGAAAAATTGGTTCATAGGGCAGGACGAAGTGTTTTACCATGACCGAGCCGCTTTGCGACAAACTTCTGCGATGAATGATGGGACGAACATCTCGACCGGACCTCAGCCGGCAAAAACGGAAGCGAAGAGTACGGCGCCGGACTTTTCGGCGGCGGTGCAGCCATCGTATGCGCAAACTGTGTTTTTTGGTCCCGATGGATTGAGGGCGGGATGGGGTTTTGCCTTTTATGTGGCGATGTTTTATCCGCTGCGGTTTGTGATGAGCCAGTGGGCTGGGTCGGTGCAGCTCGGAGCGAGCGGGCTTTGGTCGATGATGTTGGAGGAGTTTGGAGTTCTGGTGGCGGCAGTGATTCCGGCATTGGTGCTGGCGAGGGTTGAGAAACGGCCATGGGGCACGTACGGCTTGCCGGGGACGAAGGCGTTCGGGAAATTATTTTGGGTGGGTGCGACATGGGGATTCGCGGGCATCACGTTGTTGCTTGCGACAATGTATGGGTTGCGAGTGTTTGATTTGGGGCATCTGGCGCTGCATGGCGCACGTATTGCAAAGTTTGCCGTGTTCTGGGCTTTCATGTTTTTACTGGTGGGATTTTTTGAGGAATTCCTGCTGCGCGGCTACTCACAATTCACGCTGACGCGGGCGATTGGCTTTTGGCCCGCGGCCGCAGTGCTGTCTTGCATTTTTGCCCTGCTTCACTGGCAGAACGCAGGCGAGCAGTGGCCTGGGTTGCTGGCGGTGGCCGTGATTGGGTTCTTCTTCTGCTTGACCCTGCGACGTACGGGGACGTTATGGTTTGCGGTGGGGTTTCATGCCGCATGGGACTGGGGCGAGACATTCTTCTATTCTGTGCCCGACAGCGGCACGCTTTTTCCGGGGCATCTGCTGAAGTCATCGTTTCACGGGCCACGATGGCTTACGGGTGGGATGGTTGGGCCGGAGGGCAGCGTGTTGTGTTTTGTAGTGATTGCAGTGGGGTGGGTGGCATTTGGGAAATTTTATCCAGAAGTGAAGTATCGAGTGGCAAGAGAAGAAGCTTCAACACAGAGCGCACAGGGGATCACAGGGTAAATCCGGGTTTCCCAGTTTGGAAAAGGCTCCGCTCCGAAATTTGTACTGCGGTTCTCCTTACATTCGCCTCGGCTTATACTCTCTAATCATGACTGCGGAAACGGATTTGCTGACGCCGCTGCGGCGGTATTGGGGGTACAGCACGTTTCGTCCGCTACAGGAGCGGATTGTGCGCAGTCTGCTGGCTGGGCGCGATACGTGCGTCGTGATGCCGACGGGCGGAGGCAAGTCGCTGTGCTATCAGTTGCCAGCGGTGGTTTCGGAGGGGACGGCAGTGGTGATTTCTCCGCTGATCGCGCTAATGCAGGACCAGGCTGCACAGTTGGCGCAGATGGGGATTCCGGCGGCGGTACTCAACAGCACGCTGACCGAAGCGGAACAGACGAAGGTGATGAAGCAGGCACGGGACGGGGCCTACCGGCTGTTGTATGTGTCGCCGGAACGGATTGCACGGGGCGATACGATGGGCTGGTTGCAGCAAGTGCCGGTCACATTTTTTGCGATTGATGAGGCGCACTGCATCTCCGAGTGGGGGCACGAGTTCCGTCCTGAATACCGGCAGTTGAACAAGTTGCGGACGAAGTTTCCGGATCGCCCCATCGCGGCGTTTACGGCCAGCGCAACGAAGCACGTGCGTCACGATATTCTGGCGCAATTACAATTGCGCGATCCCGATAAATATATTGCCAGCTTCTATCGGCCGAACCTGCGCTATTTGGTGCGCGAGTGCGCGGGGCTGGAGCAGATGGAACTGCTGGTCAATGCTTTGCGCAGCTACTCCGGGAGCAACGTGATTGTTTACTCGCCGACGATTAACCGGGTGGAGGAGACTGTGGACTTCCTCGGAGATCATGACATTGCCGCGGTGGGATATCACGGCAAGATGGGATCGGAAGATCGGCGGCGCAACCAGGAGCGGTGGATGTCCGACGAAGTGCGGGTCCTGGTGGGGACCATCGCTTTTGGATTGGGCATCAACAAGGCGGCGGTGCGGGCGGTGATTCACTTGTCGCTGCCGAAATCGATTGAGCAGTACTACCAGGAGGCTGGACGGGCGGGGCGCGACGGCGCTAGCGCGGATTGCGTCTTGTTGTGGCAGAAGAAAGACGCAGGGCTGCTGGGATTTTTTGCCAATCAGATCACGGATGCGGCAGAGCGCGAACGGGCGTGGGAACGGTACCGGATTATCCGTGAGTTTGTGGAGTCGAAGCGGTGCCGGCACCGGCAGATCTGCGGGCACTTTGGAGAAAAGCCGAAGTGGGAGACTTGTGCGGCTTGCGATGTGTGCGGTAGCGCGGCGGAGTGGATGGTGAAGTCTGAGGTGGCGCCAGGCAAGGCGGCGGGGAAAAGGCGGTTGCCGTTGCAGCCGGTTGCTGCCGCCGCTTCAGGGCCTGAGGCGGAGGAGTTGCGAGAGTATCTTCGGGAGTGGCGGCGCCGTGTGGCGAAGGAGATCGGCATGGCGTCATTCGTGGTGTTGCATGATTCCTCGCTCGATGAGATTTGCCGGCGGCAGCCGAAGTCGATTCAGGAGTTGTTGCAGGTTCCGGGAATCGGCGAGAAGAAGGCGGAAACCTATGGGCGGGAGATTTTGGCCGCGTTGGGAAAATTCCAGAAGGGTGAGCGGGCGGCGGGCTGGACACAGCAGCAAACCAAGCCGGCGGAAGAGACTTTGCGTTTGTTGAACGAGGGGAAAAGTCTGGAAGAGATAGCGCAGATTCGCGGACGGCAGATGTCGACGATTGTGAGCGGGGTGGCGGGTCTGATAGAGACGGGGTATGCGGAGTTCCAGGACGGGTGGGTGAGTAAGGAAAAGCAGTCGGTGATTGAGGCGGCTTGCGCCAAGGTGGGCATGGAGCGATTGAAGGTCCTGAAGGATTTGTTGCCACCGGAGGTCAGTTATGACGAGATTAAGTTGGTGGTGGGCAGGGTGCGGCGGGAGGGGCGTTTGAGGAAGGCGGATGTTCCAGCGTAGGTTTCGAGGTTCGTTCCCTCAGCGGCTAAAGCCGATCTCTTTGTCGGTCGCCCGTCGTAGCGCTGAAGCGCTGCGACACCCAAAAGCGCCCCGTAACCTCAGGGGCTCCAAGTCCACCTTAGTTCTTGCGCGTCTTTCAAGAATTGAGAATCTGCTTCACGGCTTCACTGCCGGAGCGGACGCAGTCTGGGATGCCGATGCCGCGGTAGCCGTTGCCGGCGAGAGCGAGTCCCGGCAATTGCCGACGGAGGCCCTCGATGCGGTCGAGACGTTCGAGGTGGCCGACGCCGTACTGGGCCATGGCGGATTTCCATTTATAGACGCGGCCGAACAGAGGCGCGGCGTGGAGGCCGAGGATCTGCCGCAATTCGTTGCGGACTACGGCGATGATGGCATCGTCGGAGAGATGCGAGAGGTTTTCCGCGTTCGATCCCGCGAAGAAGCAGCGCAGCAGGGCGCGATCCTCGGGGGCGCGGTTCAGAAACTTGTTGTGGACGAACGTCGCGGCCAACAAGCGCATTCCCTCACTCCGGGGCACAAGCAATCCGAAGCCGGGAGGGAGCGACTGGCGAACATCGTGATCGTAGCCGAGGCCGACCGTGATTGACGAGCTGTATCCGATCCCGGCTAGCTCGGCGGAGAGATCGGGGCTGCTGCTCGACAAAATCTTGGCGGCGGCGTGGGCGGGCACGGCGAGAATCACAGCGTCGAAGTGATCAGGTTTTAGGCCTGCCGAAAGAGTCCAGCCACCAGCGTCCGGCTGAATTAACTGCACTGGAGTGTTGATGACGAGAGACGCTGGATTCAACCGCGGGACGAGCGTTTCGACGAGCTGCTGCATTCCGTTTTTGAGCGAAGTGAAAAGTGGAGGGGGGGGCTTGTTGGGTGAACCCGGCGTCTTCTTTCTAGCGGCGAGCATCGCGCGGCCGAGGCTTCCGTGCGTGCGCTCCATTTCGGCGAAGCGGGGCAGGACGGCGCGGACGCCGAGGCTGGCGGCTTCGCCGCCGTATATCCCGGAGAGCAGCGGGTCGGCGAGGCGGTCCACCATTTCGGCTCCATAGTGGCGCTCGACCAGCGAGGTTACGCTTTCGTCGGCCTCAGCAGCGTGCGACGGATGAAAAAATTCCCGCGCCATGCGGAGCTTGGTGGTCCAGGAAAAAAGCGGCGAGAATCCTGTCGGCAGGATTCTTGTGGGGACCATGAACATGAGGCCGTCGGGCATGGGGATGAGCCGGCCGCGGACGAGGATATAGGTTTTGCGATCGCCGTCATTCGAGCCGATGAACTGATCGCCGAGGCCGAGCGCGCGGCAGAGATCGGCGGCCCAGGGCTTCTCGGTGATGAAGGAATCGGGGCCGGCTTCGACGATACAGCCCTGGATGCGCTCGGTGCGGATCACGCCGCCGAGATGGGAAGAGGCTTCGTAGAGAGTGTAGTCGACCGCGCCGGTGCGGCGTTGCTCTTCCAGTGTGAAAGCGGCGGCGAGTCCGGAGATGCCGCCGCCGATGATGGCGATGCGAATCATGAATGCGGGCTTCGGGCTTCAGCGTTCGGGCTTCGGGCCGCCGCGGAATATTCCTGCACCAGCTTCGCGAGATTCTTCACGTTGTCGACCGGCGTTTCGGGGAGGATGCCGTGGCCCAAATTAAAGATGTGGCCCGGGCGGCCGTCGGCGAGCCGAAGAATGTGTTCGGCGCGAGACTTCAATTCCTTCCAGTCGGCGAACAGCAGGACGGGATCAAGATTGCCTTGCACGGCACAGCGATGTTCGAGGTCGCTCCAGCCCTTGTCGAGCGGCATACGCCAGTCGAGGCCGATGACTTCGGCTCCAGTTTCATTCATCGCAGGGAGCAGGGTCGCACTGCCAGTGCCAAAATAAATGATGGGCGCGCCAGTCTTCTGCAAGCGCGTCACCAAGATTTTTACGTGCGGCAGGACGTAGCGGCGGTAATCTTCCACGCTCAGGCAGCCGACCCAACTATCGAAAATCTGGATGACATCGGCGCCAGCGCGGACTTGGGCGGCGGAGTATTCGGCAGTGACGTCCACCAACTTACGCATCAATGCATCCCAAACAGCGGGAGAGTTGTACATCATCTTCTTAGCGTGGAGGTAGTGGCGCGAACCGCCGCCTTCGATCATGTAGCTGGCGAGGGTGAAGGGCGCCCCGCAGAAGCCGATGACGGGAATTTTTCCAGCGAAATGTTTCGCGACCAGGCTCACGGCTTCGGAAACATAGCCGAGTTCTGTGGCGCGGTCGGCGCGAAGTCGGGCTACGTCTTCCGCGGTGCGGACTGGCTTCTCGACGACGGGGCCTTCTCCGGCAGAGAAATGGAAAGGCAAGCCCATGACCTCGAGTGGAAGCAGGAGGTCGGCGAAGATAATGGCGGCGTCAACGCTGAGAAATTCAGCGGCGGTGATGGTGACTTCGGCGGCCAGCGAAGGCTTCTTGCAGATTTCGAGCAGGGAATGTTGCTTGCGAATGGCGCGGTACTCGGGCATGTAGCGTCCCGCCTGGCGCATGAACCAGACGGGAGTGCGCTCGGCGGGCTGGGATTTGCAGGCGCGAACGAAGATGGAATCGGGCGCGGACATGAACCGATTACTGTAGCATTTTTGCCGGGAGGCGAGCGTCCTGGAGAGGCAGTTGTGCGAGCGGGAAGATCAGTTGCCGACTTTCCTCGTATTTGTAAGACTGTGTTGGGCTCATCCATTTGATCGCGAATCCAGTCTCTCTCACAGGGCAAGAAAAGCAGAGCAGTCGCGGGTCCAGAGCTGCGTACTGGGCGCTGGCTGCGGTGTTTCTGGCGGTCTACGTGGGCTCGATGTTCACTCCGGGGCTGCTGGACGATGCTGACAGCACACACGCGGAGGCGGCGCGCGAGATGGTGGCGACGGGAGACTATGTCACGCTGCACGTGAACGGCGTCCGGTATCTGGAGAAGGCGCCGCTCCCCTACTGGCTGGTGGCGTTCAGTTACAAAGTTCTAGGCGTGAACGAATTCAGCACACGCTTGCCGATGGTGCTGTCGGTGATGCTGCTGGGGGTGCTGGGATTTTGCTGGGGGCGTCGCGCGTTCGGGGAACGGACGGGGATTTATGCGGCTTTGTTCGTCTACACCTGCGCGGGCGTTTACCTGTTCACGCGTGTGCTGATTCCAGAGGTGTTGCTGAGCCTGCTGATTGCCGCGGCGATGTATTTCTTCCTGACGGCGCTGGAGCCAGAAGCGGCCTCATGGCGATGGTATTCAGGCTACGCGATGATGGCGTTGGGCGTGCTGACCAAGGGGCTGATCGCGCTTGCATTTCCGTGCGGCGCAGCATTTTTCTTTCTACTGGTCACGGGAGACTGGCGGCGGTGGCGGGAGTTCCGCCTGTTTTCAGGGCTCGCGTTATTTCTGGCGATCGCCGCGCCTTGGCACATTCTTGCGGGGTTGCGCAATCCCGGCACTCCCGAGCATCATGGGTTCTTCTGGTTTTATTTCGTGAATGAACATTTTCTGAGATTCCTGGGAAAGCGGTATCCGCGAGATTACAACAAGCTTCCGGCTACGCTGTATTGGACGCTGCATCTCGTGTGGTTGTTCCCGTGGAGTCTGTATCTGCCGGCGGCGGTGAGAACTGCGGTTGAAGCATGGCGAGGTCATCGCGGCGGTGCGGGCAAGAATGGCGCGCGGCGGAGTGATTTTGCCGCACGGACGCGGCTGCTGTGCTGGATTTGGGCGGGAGTGGTGTTGATCTTTTTTGCCATCTCGACCAATCAGGAGTACTACACGTTTCCGGCGTATTTGCCGCTTCTGCTCTTACTTGCAGACGGGATTGCGCAGTGCGAGCCGGTGGAGCGTGAGGGCCGGGTAGGCGCGGGTTGGCTGACAATCTCCGCGGGCTTTCTGGCCGTGATTGGGATTGTGGCGAGCGCCCTGTTGGCCGTGGGATTGTGGCAGTCGCGGGATCTGCCGTTTGAGCCTGACATTGGAAGGTTGCTGAGCCAGCAGGATACAAATGCATATACGCTTTCGACATCGCACATGCTGGATTTGAGTTATGCATCATTTGCGGCGCTGCGGTTGCCGGCGGCGTTGGCGGCAGTTGTGTTACTGGTGGCACCAACGCTGTCGTTCATTCTGCGTTTGCGGCGTCGCCACTATTCTGCTACCTGGGCACTGGGGGCGGGGCTGGCGGTGTTCCTGGTAGCGGCGCATATTGCGCTGGGGCGATTTGGTCCTTATCTTTCGTCGAAGCGGTTGGCACAGGAGATCGCGGCGCGGGCGCGGCCGGCAGACAAAGTGATGATTTATGGCGACCAGGCTTTTGGATCGTCGCTGCTGTTTTATCTGCGGCGGCCCATCGAGCTGGTGGAAGGACGCACTACGTCGATGTGGTTCGGTTCGACCTTTGCCGATGCGCCCAACATCTACCTGAACGATGCGGATTTGCAGCGAGATTGGGCGGGACGTGGACGCGTGTTCCTATTTGTGCCTCCGCACCAGAAGACACGAGTGGACGGGGTTTTGCCGGCCAAGTTTGTGATCGCGGAGGTTTCGGGGAAATACGTGTACAGTAATCAGCCATGAGAATGATTAGTCGCTCTTGCACGATACGCCGGCTGGGAGGTAAGTTTCGAGATTTCCCGGCCTTGCATAACCAAGCTTCGCATAACAAATCCTGATGGGAACGATAAATAGTTTCAATTTCCGTGGAGCGGTGGCAGACGATAGAGTGAGCGCAAGCCGAATTGCGTTCGCATCGACTGCGCTCGCGGGAGGACGAACGTGAGAACAACATCATGACCAAAGTTGAGGCAGTCATCCAGAACTCCAAGCTGGAAGCGGTGAAAAGCGCGCTGCACGAGATTGGAGTTGAGGGCATGACCGTGCTCGAGGTGCGAGGGCATGGGCGGCAGAAGGGCCATACCGAGGTCTACCGAGGCCGCGAATATAGCGTCGACCTTATTCCCAAGACCAAGCTCGAGATGGTGCTGGCGGATGGGATGGTAGAGAAAGCCGTGCAGGCAATTCTGGTGGCGGCGCGCACCGGCAAAATCGGCGATGGGAAGATTTTTCTGACGCGCGTGGATGAGGCCATTCGCATCCGCAACGAGGAGCGGGGCGAAGGGGCACTATAGGAAAGCAAACTGGGGAGTTAGAGGAACATTCTACCGGGACGCGACCGGACGACATCTTAACACCAGCGTGTTACCAGCCATCTACTGATGACACGCGGCATGAGAGCATCGGGCTTCGATTCGTGATCATCGATTCATTGACCCATCGTCATGACGGCTGCGTCTTTACTGATCAGTGAACTGCGGAGTTCTCTAACCGACGAGTCGGCGCGAATGGCGCGCGATTTCGCGGCGACGGGAGACGGCCGTGCCGCGGTTGCCGAGCGAACGCGGCTCATCGAAGACGTTCTCAGGCGCTTGTGGCGCGACCTGGTGTCAGCGGAGGAAGCGGGGCCGCGGCAGTTCGCTCTGGTTGCGGCTGGAGGCTTCGGGCGCGGCTGGCTTTTCCCTTATTCCGATATTGATCTGCTTTTTCTGTATGCCGGCCGTGAGGGCGAAGAAACTCACAAAGAGGCGGTCCGGCGCTTCTCGCAGGAGCTGTGGGATCTGAAGCTCAAGTTAAGTCCCGCATCGCGGACGCTTTCGGAATGCGACCGGTTTGATCCCAACAATACCGAATTCACCATTTCTCTTCTGGACAGCCGTTATCTGGCAGGCGACCGGGAGTTGTTCGCGCGCCTCCACGACAAAGTAATTCCCAAGCTGGCGATGCGGGAAGCGAAGCCATTGCTGCAAGGGTTGGCTGAGGTAACGCGCGAGCGCCATGTGAAGTTCGGGAACACGGTTTTTCACCTGGAACCGAATCTAAAGGAAACTCCGGGCGGACTGCGCGATTACAACGTGGCCTGCTGGCTGGCGTTGATCTCGTCCATGGGTAAACTGGGCGACTGGCCCGATGCCAGCTCGCTGCGGGCACCTGTGCGAAAACAACTCGATGCGGCGTTGGAGTTTCTGATGGCGGCTCGGTGCTTTCTGCATTTCCGCCACGGGCGCGACGACAATGCGCTGAGCTGGGAGGCGCAGGACGAAGCGGCGGCAAGAAAGATTGGGACGTCGGGTGCCGCGGACATGACGGCTGCGGACTGGATGCGAATTTACTTCGGTCATGCCCGCGCGGTGCAGCGGACCGTGACGCAGTTGCTCGAAGAGATTCCGGAAGCCTGGTCTTCCCTGCGCCGGCAGTTTCAGGGGTGGTGCTCGCGGCCGTCGAGTCCTGACTTTTCGGTGGTGGATGGGATGATTTTTCTCCAGCAGTCTTCTTCGCTCCGAGATCCAGAAATGCTGCTGCGGCTGTTTCACTTTATGGCGCAGCACGGTGTTAAGTTGAGTGCCACTACGGAGCACCGAATCGAGCAGGAACTTCCTGCGCTGGCGGTAACTCCACCGCGCGGGGCGGAGCTCTGGCTTTACCTCCAGGAAACGCTGTTGCAGCCGCATGCCGCGGAGGCGCTGCGGGCCATGCATTCGCTGCGCCTACTCACGTTGCTGCTGCCGGAACTGAAGCCTATTGATTCGCTGGTCGTGCGGGATTTTTATCATCGTTTCACTGTGGACGAGCACTCAATCCTCGCGATTGAAAGTCTGCACCGGCTGAAGCAATCGCAATCGGAATGGGACAAGCGCTACGCGGAGTTGCTGGGAGAACTGGAAGATCCGGAGTTGCTTTATCTCGCGCTGCTGTTGCACGACACGGGGAAGGGAGTGCCGGGCGGTAATCATGTGGAGGCGAGCCTCGAAATCGCCGGTCACTGTCTGGACCGGCTGGATGTGGATGCGGGGGAAAGAGCGGTGGTGATGTTTCTGATCGGGAGCCATCTGGAAATGTCGGCGCAACTGCGGCGGGATATTTTCAATCCGGAGACGGTGGCGGCCTTCGCCGAAAAGGTGGGAACACCAGAGCGGTTGAAAATGTTATGCCTGCTGACGTATGCGGACATCAAGGCGGTGAATCCGGAGGCGCTGACGCCTTGGAAAGCGGAAAACGTGTGGCAGCTTTACATTGGTGCGGCGAACTATTTGAATCGCAGCGCCGACCACCGCGTACACGATGCGAACGGAGAAAAACTTGCGCGCCTGCGCAGCCTGGCTCCGGTGATAAGCGCGAAGTTCAAGGATTTCGTGGAGGGGTTTCCGCAGAGATATTTGCGCGTGCACTCCGCCGAGGATGTGATGCGCCATATGCAAATGGCGGAGGAGTTTGGTCACGATCCCGTGCAGGTGGACCTGAAGCGCGGGCGGCATTGGTACGAGTTGACGCTGGTCACAAAAGACCGTGCGTCATTGTTCGCCACTCTGACGGGAGTGCTGGCGGCTTGGGGAATGAACATCGTGAAGGCCAATGCCTTTTCAAACCAGGCTGGGACCGTGGTCGACACTCTCTACTTTACGGACCGCTTTCGAACGCTGGAACTGAACCTGTCAGAATGGGACCGGTTCAAGCGAAGCGTTGCCGCGGTGCTGGCGGGGGAGGCGGATCTCGACAAGATGTTGCGCGACCGGCAACGCGGGGAGAAGAGCGTGCGCGTCAGAGTTGTGGTGGAGACCCGGATTGATTTTGACGATGAATGCTCATCGACAAGTACGCTGTTGCAGGTGATTGCGCAGGACCGGCCGCGGCTGCTGCACCGCATCACTTCGTGCCTATCCCATCAGGAGTGCAATATTGAGATCGCTCTGATTGATACCGAGGGGCAGATGGCGATCGATGCGTTTTATTTGACTTCGGGGGGCAAGAAGCTGACGGCGGAGCATCAGAAGAAAGTGGAGAAGGGGTTAGTGGAGGAGTTGAAGAGCCTGGAGCTGGGGGGATAGTCGACAGGCCCCTGAACTGAGACGCGTCCCGCAAAATCAGATAAAGGTGAAGAACAGCGGGCAGGAGTGCCCGCTCGACACAACCAAAGTGGTACCATTCCCTGCTGATATGACGCGGCTACGGCTAGTCCTCCCTCTGCTTTTATTACTGCTACTGTCTCTTCGGGGACTCTCGCCGGCGCAGACTCCATCCAAACCCACATCTCCGCAAGCGATTGTGCTGCATGCGGCTGGTTTGCTCGACGTGAAGAGCGGGCGCGTAGTGAAGCCGGGCGAGGTGTTAGTGCAGGGCGAACGCATCGTGGAAGTGGGTTCGTCGGTGAAGCGGCCGGCGGGGGCGGAGGTGATTGATCTCGGCGACCGTACGCTGATGCCCGGATTGATCGACGTCCACGTGCATTTGTTTCTTCATCCCGGAGCCGAGGACTTGCAGACGGTGCAGGAGTCGGTGCCGCAGCGCACGATCATGGCGACGCTTGCTGCGCGTGACGATTTGATGGCCGGCTTCACCGCGGAACGCGATATGGGAACCGAGGGCGCGGGGTCAGCCGACACAGCGGTGCGCGACGCGATTGATCAGGGTCTGGTCACGGGACCGCGGCTGCGCATCAGCGGGAACGCGATCAACATCCTGGGCGGGCACGAGGATGCCATCGGATACAACCCCGCGCAGCATGTGCTGTCCAATGCTGACTACGCTAACGATGCCGCCGAGCTGGTGGCGGTAATGCGGCAGCAGTTCAAGGAAGGTGCGGACTTCATCAAGATTTATGAGACTGGTCCGGACAAGGTGCGTGACGGCCAGTTTTCCACGATTTATCAATACACCGAAGCGGAGCTGAAGGCGGCGGTCGAGGAGGCTGCGCGGCTGGGGAAACACGTGGCGGTGCATGCCACGGGAGAACCGGGCACGCTGTTCGCGGCGCGTGCGGGGGTCGCTTCCATCGATCACGCCAACCAGCTCGGCGACGAGACCATGCGGCTGATGCGCGAGAAACAGATCTTCGCGGTGCCGACGTTCACCATCTTCGAGTATTTTGCCGACCATGCGGCGACGCCGGCGCAGGGCGCGCGTGAGCGCCAGATGCTCGATTGGAAGGTTCAGGACTTCCGCAAGCAGGTGGCGGCGGGAGTTCCGATGGCAGTCGGCTCAGATGTGGGGCCGTTTCCGCATGGGACGCAGGCGCGGGAATTTGCGCTGATGGTGAAGTACGGCATGTCGCCGATGGCGGTGCTGCAGGCTGATCTGCTCAATGGAGCGAGGCTGCTGGGTTGGGAGGGGCAAATTGGGGCCTTGGAAGCGGGATATCTGGCGGACATCGTCGCCGTTTCCGGCGATCCGTTACAGGACATCAGTGCGCTTGGGAATGTGTCGTTCGTGATGAAGGGCGGGGTGGTTTACAAGAAGTGAGCTACCAATTCTTGCTGGCGGAATCGTCTGAATGGTCGCCGTCCTTCCATTCGCGGTCTGATTCGTCGCCATTGCCTTCCCGGGTCTGATTGCGTTTGCGATAGCAGACGAAGAATAATCCGATGCTCATGAAGGTGGGGGGAGCAATCAGAATCAGAATCCCACTCTTCAAGGCCTGAATCATGGCGGAGCCCGAAGACGCGGCCTGCGTATAGCAAAGCGCACAACTCTGGGCGAAAGCTGGAAGCGGAGCCAGCAGGATGATCAGTCCCACTACGACAATACTCACAATCAAAATTGGTTTTGAATACTTCACAATGTTGTGCTACGAATGCCGATGCGACGGGCTAACGGGCCCAGGGTACGCCATTTGACAAGCGGAAGCTATCGGTCCATCCGTATTGCATTCCGAATATAACGGCGACCGTAAAGATTATTACAAACCATCGCAGTCCGCGATTTTCCGACAGGTGCATGAAGAACAAAAGTGCGAGCCCAGCCTCGATGATGGCCACGCACAGCATACGCTCAAACATTTGCGTCGCGCTGATGTCCTGATAAGCGATGAAGAACTGGATCCCCGCAAGGGCCAGAAGGCAGAAGTAGACGATCAGGTCTTTGCCCATTCCACTATCCTTGTGCGCTGCGACAGTTGTCATAGTGTTTGCTCCTGCATCTTTCCAGCTCAGTGAGCTAAATTCAAGAGATAGACCAGCGGGACCACGAACATCCAAACCAGATCCACAAAGTGCCAATAGAGACCGGTGATTTCAAGGTCGTCGGCGTTGTAGCGCCCGCCCTGGTAGCGAGCGCCAACGGCGATGAGCGCGATCACGCCGCCGGTAACGTGCAACAGGTGCAAGCCGGTGACGCTGAAAAATAATGAGCCGAACAGAGGAGTGCCCCAGGGATTGTGAAATAGCGTCGCGCCTTCGCTGATCATTCCCATCCATTCGCGAATGTGCAGGACGGCGAAAAGGACACCCATGACGGCGGTAATCATGGTCCACCGGAAGGCCTTCGCTTTGTCGCCCGTGTGGGCGGACCGCACTCCAATGAGCATGGTCAGGCTGCTGGTCAGTAGAATCAGCGTCATTGCCGCCACATTGGTGATGTTGTGAAATGGTCTTGGCCAGTTGGGAGTGGCGTTGCGGATAAAGCCGTAGGCGACAAGACATCCGGCGAAAGTGGCGGAGTCTGCGATGATGAACAGCCACATCGCCATCTTTTTTGCGGGCACCGAGAACGCGGGCTCGGCCATTGCACCCGCGGTTGCGTGTCCGTGCATCGTTAGATCGGCTTGACTCACGTTGCCTCCTACCCTTGACTGGTTCGAGCTTCGTCGTTCAGAGCTTCATCCAAAGCAGCAAAAGCAGATACACCCACAGCACACCCATGAAATGCCAGTACCGCGAAGTCGCGTCCAGGGTGCTTCGGCGCAGGACAGACTTGTTCAGCTTTGCGATTACGCGCACCAGACCGCCGAGCCCTCCGAACACGTGCAGAGCATGAGCTACAGTCAGCACGTAGAAGAACGAGTAGCTGATGTTCGTGGCGAGGCCGAATCCTTGGGACTTGAGTTGCATCCAGGCAGAAGTTTGCCCGGCAACAAAGAGCAGACCCAGGAACAGCGTGATATAGAGCCACCGCGCCGGACTGGCTGCTTGATCCTTTGCCCCGCCCATGAACGATGCAATTCGGCGGCGCGCCAGCTCAAGAGTGATACTGCTGGCAATGATCACCAAAGTGTTCAGGTAAAGCACAGGAGGCAAGGTGATATGCACCAAAGGCGCAGTGCCCTGACGAACGATCATGGCACTGGTGAAGGCGGCAAAGCTCATGGTGATGGCGGCCAAGCCTACCCAGATGCCGGTGCTCGCGGGAGGAGGAGAGGAGTCCTTGACGCGCCGCAAGTCTCCGCTGGCGGGAACCAGATTTTGCCAGCCCCCGTTGCCGGAGCCCTGACTGGGTAAGCGTTCGGGATCGATTTTCGGCGGTTCGTGTACTGTGGTCGCCATCTCCTGATACCCTCTAATAAAACATCAGTCGCCGGTTCGAAGATTACTTTTCTTCGTCCGGGCTATTGATTTTTTCCGGCGAGGTCTGCATTGTGTAATCGCTGCTTGCGCCCTCGACGCTGTACTGATACGGATCGTGGTAGACCACCGGCATCTTGTCGCCAAAGTTATTGTGGGGCGGAGGCGTGGCCGTGCTCCATTCCAGCGAAGTGCCTTCCCATGGATTGTCGTTCGGGGCCAGTGCGCCCTTGAACCGGCTGTGGATCAGGTTGTAAACGAAAATCAATTGAGCCAAGCCGGTGAACAGCGCCGCGATGGTGATGAACTTGTGCACGGGGATCAGCGGGATCAGGTAATCGTCGGTGAAGGCCTGGTAGCGGCGCACGTTGCCGGCGATGCCCAGGTAGTGGAACGGCATAAAGATGCAGTAGGCGCCCACGAAGCTCATCCAGAAGTGGACCCGGCCTAGAGTCTCGTTCATCATGCGGCCGGTCATCTTGGGGAACCAGAAGTACGTTGCCGCGAAGATGCCGAACATGGCGGCGACTCCCATTACCAGGTGGAAGTGGCCGACCACAAAATAAGTGGCGTGCAGCATGATGTCGATGGAAGGCTGAGCCAGGAAAAAGCCACTGACGCCGCCGCTGATGAACATGGAAACGAAGCCCAGTGAGAATAACGATGCCGAATTGATCCGCAACTTGGAGCCATACAGGCTGCCCAGCCAGATCAGCACGATAATCGTAGACGGGATAGTGATCACCAGCGTGGGGAAGGAAAAGGCCAGCGACGAGACGGGATTCATCCCGCTGACGAACATGTGGTGACCGTAGACCATGTAGCTGAGGGCGGCGAGGGCTCCGAAGGAATAAATGAGCACTCGGTGGCTGAGCATCGGCTTGCGCATGTTGGTGATGAGAATGTGCGACACGATGCCCATGCCGGGGACAATGGCGATGTAGACCTCGGGATGTCCGAAGAACCAGAACAGGTGCTGCCAGAGCAGAGTCGATCCGCCGGAATGGGGCAACACTTGGTCGTTAATCACCAGGTTCGAGGCCACGAAGAAACTGGTTCCGGCGACGTGATCGAGAATGAGCAGGATGCAGGCGGGCATCAGGACCGCGAACGCGGTCAGGCCCATGACCGAGGTGATGAACCAGCCCCAGGCGGTGAGCGGCAGGCGCATCAGGGACATGCCTTTGCAGCGCATGTCGAGCGTGGTGGTGATGAAGTTCAACGCGCCCAGCAACTGCCCAATACAGAAAAGGCAAATCGAACTCGCCCAAAGAACCACTCCGAGACCCTGGCCGGGGCCGCCAACGTCACCGATCGCGCTCAAGGGGGCGTACTGCGTCCATCCACCAAGAGTCGGCCCAGTGCCCGTAAAGAACGAGGCGACAAGAACCCAGAAGGCCACGAACGTGACCCAGAACGACATCATGTTGAAATGCGGAAACGGCATGTCTTCGGCGCCCGTCTGAATGGGCAGGAAGAAATTGCCGAATGCGGCAAACGGGGCGGTGGTGAGCACGAAGAAGACCATGATCGTCCCGTGCATGGTCATGAGTTGCAGATAGTACTCCGGCGTCATCACGTCTCCCGGCGCACCATTCTTTGAGAGCAGGTGCAGGCCGGGAATGGCATAACTGCCGAATCCCAAATGGATGCGCATGAGCCAGGAGAGAAACATTCCGATCAGGGCGGCGAGCAATGCCAGTGCATAATATTGCTTGCCGATGACTTTATGGTCGAGGCTGAAGACATGCTTCCGAATGAAGCTTGTCGGGGCTCCGTGCTGCGCCGCATGTGCGGACGTATCGTGCATTTACGCTCACCTCAAACGAGATGTTTGGTCCAGACGACTCAGGGCTAAGCCCGCATTCTTAACTGAACGGTAATGGCATGGCTTAAAGCCGTGCCCTTCCCAAAACCGTCCTAAGAAATTTATATATAGACTTCCAACTACCGTTACTGGAGCGCCGCCTGCTGTTTAATCCAGCTATCGTAATCATCCTGGGACTTCACTTCGAGATACGCCTTCATGTTGTAGTGCCCGAGGCCACAAAGCTGGGTGCAGACTATTTCGTACTTGCCGACTTTCGTTGCCGTGAAATGAATCGACACATCCAGGCCCGGGACGAAATCCTGCTGCACCCGTAACTCCGGGACGTAAAAAGAATGCCCAACGTCCTTCGAATGCATGAGCAGGTGGATCTCGCGGTTTACCGGGATTGCCATCTCAGCGGCAACGATGTCGTCTTTGGAATCCTGATCGTTCGTAGTATCGAGACCAAAGAAATTCGCATTGGCTTCACTGATCTTGTCGGCATGGAGCGGACCAAACGTGCCATCTGGGCCGGGATAGCGGAAGTAAAATGCGAACTGTCCCGCCTGCACCTGGATCGGCAACGCATTGGCTGCGGGTGGAGTGAAATAGACGCTGGCCCACGCCTTCGTCCCAAACACGCCGAGCGCCAAGGCCTCGGTGCCTACCAACAGGAAGGCGGCGACCACGATTCCCGTAGCGCCGCCGGGAAAACTCTTAACCTTGTCGGCCGGCTTGGGGCTGGAAAATTTCCAGATGAAGAAAGCCAAAAGGAACTGAGAGGCCAGGAAGGAGATACCGGCTTCCAGCATCGTGTCGGCGTACTGGTCATCGATCAGGTGACCGTGCGTTGAGATGTCCTGTGGCATGGGCCACATGTGCATCACGATGGGAATCGCCGAAGCAATTGCGATCAAAACGATCGTCACCGCGAATACCTTCGCCATATCGTTCCGCCTTTGGGCCGACGGTTCCGGCCCTTTCTGAAATCGCCGCAGCTCTTAACTGCGGCGATTTGGGTGATGCAGTCGTGCTGCGAAAGCCAGACGTTTTCGTAGTTCTCTACTTCGGCTTAAAGGTGAAATTGGCGGTAGCCGCGGCCCCGGCCGCAACCGTAACTTTTTGTGTTTGGGTACCGGCGGCTTCTTGCCAGGCGCTCACCGTGTAGTTTCCGGGCGGCACGTTGTTGATGGTGTAGTTCCCGCTCGCATCGCTGGTCGCATAAGGCCCTTTTACCACCGCATGCCAACCGTGCATCCAGGGATGGATGTTGCACTTTACTTCGATAAACTCCGGAGCTTTCCAGCTCTTCTCGACTGGTGGCGCTCCCGGCGGCTGAGATTGATTCCACGGGATGTTGCCAGTCATCGGATTGGGATTAGGGTGAATGTTATGAGCTGTTTGATCGCTGGTTGTGACCTTGAATGTCTGGCCCGGATCGAGCGCCAGCACGTGCGGAGTGTACAAACAATTCTTTTGATCGAATACCGGAACCGTCGTTGAGGTCTGGGCGCTGCCGCTCCAGTCGGAAATGTAGAGAACCACATTCTCCAGTCCTCCGTTGGCGCCAACCACGTAGGTTTCGAGGTGGGCGGGATCGCTGGCGTGGGCCTTGGAGCAGTAAGGGTCTTTCGACATGTCGATGCCCTTCATGTGGGGAGCCGCGCCGTCGAGTTTGACTGAACCGGTAATCTTGCCTTCACCCGCCGCATTGACCCTCTGACCCAGAATCAACGCTGCACAACAGACAAGAACTACTGCCGATAGTACAGCCGCGAAATTGTATCGATTCCTCATAGGAAGCCTCCTTTAAGAACAACTATCAAATTGAACGTTGTAGCGATGTTGCGACGCCTATTGCTGTCCTGCTGGCGCATTTGGATCTACCGGCTTCAGGGAGAGCTGCTTCGCCATTTCTCTTTCCTTGCTCTTCTGAGGCATAAGCGCGCGCAGATAGAAAACCAAGTCCCAGGCCTCGTCGGGCTTGATGTTGTCCGCGAAGGAAGGCATGGGAGTGCCGTCCAGGCCGGTCATGAAAATCCGGTAGATATCCTGATCGGTATCCCCGCACTTGGGCCGGGCTCCCTCGGTAAAGTTGAAGGCTGCGATCGGGCGGCCGAGATCGTCTTGAAGTGTTGCAGCGGACGGACCGTTTGCCTGCCCCAGTACACCGTGACACTTCCAGCATTGCACCCGGGCAAATACCTCGCGCCCGGCTTTGATGCGCTCGGCGGTGACTTCGGGTTCGGGAGGAATCTGGATGGGCGTTCCCGGTTTTTCGTTTGTCCAGCGCGGAGAGAAGTGTTTTACCCAGGCGACAAGGTCGGCGCGTTGCTGCTTGGTGAAGGTGCTCCACTGCGGCATGTTCGAGCGGTCGAGGCCGCGAGCGATTGTGTCGAAGAGATCCTGGTCAGTAGGCAAGGTTCCCGTCGGAGTGGAGCGGCACTTGAATATGCCCAATTGAAAGTCTCGGGGCTTGGGGTCAACCCAGGGGAAGCTTTCGCCGTTTCCGTCACCCAGCTCGCCATGGCAAACTACGCAGTAGCGGCGATAATCGCCCTTCGCATCCTTGGCATGGCCAGTAATATTTCCGACGTGGCTTTCCATGCCCATGCGCGTCTCCAGGTCGTACTTCGTGAGCTGCGCCTTGGAGGCCAATGGGAACGCCAAAAAAGCAGCTGCGCCCACCAACAGCGACCACGTATGCAATTTTGTCCGCATGTCTATCCCTCTCTAGAAATCAAAGTCAAAGCCGAGCAGCAACTCGCTGGTGTTGATGTTGGCATTGGTCAGGCCGACAAGCGGCCCCGTTCCGTCCTGGTGCAGCCAGTTGTACTCGTTGTGCCAGGCAAAGCCGGCCCGGCTGGTCATGAACGGGTTGTAGCGGTAGCCGATGGTGTACGTGGAGATATTGCCAAGATTCGAGGGGTTGCCGGGTGCTCCCGATACAGGGTCCGCGACCGTTGCCTGCTGCGACATTCGGATGGTCTCAAATCGCCCGATGAAAATAAGCTGCGGGCTGTAGACGTAGTGAGGCTCGAAGAGGATACCGTTCCATGCCGGCGCCCGAGCATTGGCAGGAAGCACCGTTCCTGTCGTGTTGTTAACCCCGCCAAGGCCGCCAATGCCATAGCCTTGCCCAAACCAGGCGTTGTCCTGTCCGTGCTGAGTTACAACCTGAAGATCGAGGTGCTGCCCGAAGTAGAATTGTCCAACGAAGCCCTCGCGACTGAAAGACTTGTTGCCGATCGCGGCACTGCCGAGGGGGGTACCGCCGGAGGTGAGAAACGTGGTCGGGGCCTCCCCGACCATGGCATAGAAACCGATTCGCTGCACCCCAGCCTTTCCGGCATCGAAAGCCTGGCTGGCGGCAAAAAATCCCGTATAAGCGTTGCCGTAGGGCAAGCCGGGCGTGCCATCGTTTGTGCTGAGAACCGAAACGGAATACCGCGTCCGATCATTCCAGGAGTGGCCCATCAACTCGGCACCGAGTTGGTTGTCGCCCATTTTTCCCCAGATGTTACCGTCGCCCACCGGAGAGAAGTGATAGAGCTGGTAGATGCCGCCGTTGCCGGTAAGCGTTAAAATGCGCTTCTCCGAAAGCAGATTGTCGAGTTCGAACTTGCCCATTTTTATGTTGAGCCACGGGCTGCCAAACAGGTTGTCGAGGCGCGCCATCACGGTTTCAAAGTGGAACGAGGCCGCATTGTTCGAAGAAGGAAGCAGATAGAACGAGAAGTTCTTTTCCAGCGTGCCGCCGGTGTGGAAATCGAGACCGCTCAGGTCAAAGCCGGAACTGGTGACGCGCTGGATCGTCTGTCCCGTAATCCCGGAACCTCCCTCGCCGTTCGGCCCATACGTGTCGATTGGCACCTTGCCGGTGCTCACCCGGTGCCACAGTGGTGTCATGCGAAAGGTGACCGGCCAATACCCGGGATTTTGCCAGATTGGGGCATCGCGATCATTCATTAGCTGATAGCCGTTATCTTTGAACTTTTGTCCAAAGTAATTCAGCATGGGCCAGGACTCGTGGCACGCCGAGCAGCGCAGCCCATACTTTCTGGCGAAGGCGGGCAGGGCGTTCGCGGGGGAACTGCAAGTGAAAACTACGGCTGCGAGCACCAGGGCCAGTGAAAACAACGACATCGCGGAACGAAGTGCTTTGTGAAGACGGGGACAACTCAAAACGTGCATAGCCGGACTCCTCGGCAAAGATCGGATCAAGATCTTGTTCTACTCAGAATCGACTTCCCATCAAGAACGCGGATGTAGCCGGAACGAAGCTGCAAATGCGAAACCCCTCCGCATTTGGACCGCGGTAGAAAACCAATTCGACAAAGGTCCTACCACCGTACCGGAGCGGAATCCTACTACTGACGATGGGCAATGTGCAAGAGGTTTTGACAAATTTTTTACAATGTCAATTCCAGTGAGTTTACCTTTTTCGCGCTTCTGGTGATCGGATGAACGTTCCTCCGAGTTGACAGCCTTGTGCCAAGGATACGAGACTCTCAGAAGTCTCAGGAACGGAGATTACGCGTGGATTGCCGGATTGGGGCCCGAACTCGGTGGTTGTCGCTGACGCGAATCAGCGTAATCGCAGGGTTTCTTTTGTTGGTAGCCGCGCTCCCACTTGCGGGCCGCGAAAAGGATAGATCGCCCTACGGCGAAGGCTTGATCGTCAACATCCCGCTGCCGGTAAGCGAAGTCGAACAAGTCGTGGAAGATGTGGCGCAGAATGGCGTGATTCGGGGGACCAAGGAATACAACAAAGACGAATTTGTCAGCGGGGCGAAGGCCGCCACTTCCTCCAGCGTTTTTCCGCCCTGGAACGAGGGCGGGAAGGTCTTCTACAAAGTCCGCGAGCAGGCACTTGACCCCCGCAACTTTAAGGACAGCAGCGACGTCGGCACGTTGGTCGTCCGATACGTGGTGCTGGCTCAAGGCGAGAAAAACACCGTGCTGCGCATCGACGCGCTTTTTGAAGAAAGCTTCCGCCGCATCGTTCATCAATCCAACGGCTCGGTCGAAGGCAGTGAGTACAAGGACATTCGGGAGCATATTGAAGCCATCGAGTTGATGAAGAAGCAGAACGTCGAAGCCGAAAAAGAGCGCCAGGAACAACTACTCAAGAAGCAGACTCTGGCCATGCAGAACGAGTACTCGGGCCCAACGCTTCAGCCCGCACCAGGCTTCGAGAGGCATGCGGATCCCGGGGCGCAAACGGCCGCGCCGCAGTCGCCAAGCCAGACCTCATCAAGTCAAAGCGTGGCGGGCCAAACTTCGCCAGGACAGACGCCGCTAGGGCAAACATTGGAAGAGCACGTTAGAGATCTCCGCAAGCAGGTCGAGCGGCTGGTCAAAGCTCCGGGGGCTCCGCTGAAGTCCGCGCCGTTCCACAGCGCGAGCACGCTGCAGTCTTTGACCACGCACACGGAAGTCCTGATTCTGATTTCGACCCCTTACTGGTACGGCGTGGAGACGCACGAGGGACAGCACGGATGGATCCTTCGCGATCAATTGGAGCAGCCATGAACCGGTGGCAGCCCGGGTTCCGTCGAAGTTTCGCCCGCGCACTAATGCCTGCGATCATGGCCTTTTGCTGCGTGGAATGGAGTCACGCGCAGGTAAACGGATACGAACGGACTTTTTCGCAACCCAAGGCTACGGTGGAGAAAGCTCTGAAAGACATGCAAGCTGCCCTAGCAGGACGCCTGCCGGTGCTGGATGGTTTCGCGACCTCGTCGGACCATTCCCTCGATCGCTATCAGCGGGGGTACTATCAAGGCAAGTTCCAGGTGAATGCGGCCGCTTCCGGAGGATCGATCGTGCGGGTGACGGTACAGGTTACGGCCTGGTACGTTGACCCGGTCGCTGCCCGGTCTGGATATCAGGTGTTGACGTCGAATGGCCGGCTGGAAGCCGACCTTCTGGATCAACTGGCGGATCAACTGGCTGGCAAGATAACTCTGGGTGCCGCGAGTGCCCCGGCAACTGCTTCCCGAGAGCCATTTCCGTCGGAGCGGTCTGCCTCGGCACAGTCTTCCTCGAAACAATCTTCCTCGAAACAATCTTCCTCGAAACCATCGTCAGTGGAACCTTCTCCTTGGCAATCGGCAAAGACGCCAGATCCGGCGGAACCCACCATTTCTGCGCCGGTTCCCCGGCTGCCGGAAACCAGCGGCGGCTTTTCGTCCTCACTGGCTCAAGGCTTGGCCGAACAAGAAAAGGCAGGTACTCAAACCGAGCAAAAGAAACTCGCCGGCAAAGACCAGAGTGGCCTGCAAGCCGAGGCGGCAAGCCTGGAAGAGATTCTGAAGAACCAGGCGCATCCCAGGAATCTGGTGGCGATAAAGAAAAACGGAACCCCAGTGGTGGCGAGTGCGAGTTTGACGGCCAAGACTTTGTTCCTGGCCAGCGCACACGATGAGTTCGAGATGCTGGACTTCAATCGGGATTGGGTTCACGTGCGCATCTCCGGATTGTCCCGGGGATGGATCTGGCGCAACAACCTGGAAATGCCCGACAGCGTTCCCGACAACGATGCGCCCGCGAGTCCCGTTCCCGTAGCGGAGGAGCGGTTCCATGTGACGCGGGAAGAAACTGCGCCCTTTCCGGGAGATTGGGCGCCTCTGCGGGGAAAAAACGTAAAGATCGTTTCCGTCGAAAAAATAAACGAGGCGGAAAAGGATGCGGGTCCTCAGCTCAAGCTGGAGTTCGCGAAGTCCGTGTTCGACAAGGATTATGCGGAGCTGGCGCAGAAGCCCCAGGAACTCGCCGGGATTGTTGTGATCTTCGACTCCGTCGATGGTGGAATGATTGCCGCGGCATTTCCGACGCTTCAGCAATGGAAGGCAGGCAAATTATCGGACGCGGCTTTGTGGCATCAGTGCTTTTTTGATCCGCCGGAAACCTTCAATGAATCCGGGACTTCGGCGAGCCAATAAGCAGTCCGTGCGTTGTCGATTCCGCAATTTCGACTTGACTTTCGAAAGGCGGAAGAGTACCCATACAATCCTTGAGCATCCGGTTGGCTTTCTGTGGGCTGCCATCTTTGCTAGACTCGGAAGGCTTCTCCGAGTGTGACGAAAGCGATACGACAACCACACCACTGATTCTCCCATGAGCGCGATGACCCAGCCCGTAATCTTGTTTCGCAAGCAAGCAACTTCTCTCCTGCGCGATTATGCCGAACTTGTGAAGCTGCGCGTGACCACTCTGATCGTAATGACGGCTTGGTGCGGCTACTTTTTCGGCGCGCAGAAAGCGGGAGTTTCTTCGCTCTCGTGGGGACTGCTCCACGCCTTGTTGGGAATCGGCCTGGTCTCGAGTGGCACCGCGGCGCTGAATGAAGTGATGGAACACAAGGTCGATGCGCACATGCGCCGGACCGCGCAGCGTCCCCTGCCCGCGGGACGCATGAGTCTGCGTCACGCCACGACGGCTGGCTTGCTGGCCACTTTGGGTGGGTCAATATATCTGGCGGTCTTCACGAATCCGCTGACCGGGTTGCTGACCTTCCTGACGTCGGTAGTCTATCTGGCTGCTTACACGCCGCTGAAAAGAATTTCACCCATCTGCACGTTCGTGGGTGCTTTTCCTGGAGCTATGCCAGGAGTTTTAGGTTGGACCGCGGCGCGCGGTCAGCTGGAGTGGGGCACGTTGATATTGTTCGCGATTCTGTTTGTGTGGCAGTTTCCGCACTTCTTTTCCATCGCGTGGCTCTACCGGGAAGACTACGCGAGCGGTGGGATTCGCATGCTGCCGGTCGTGGAAAAGGATGGAAGGTCCACGGCCCGGCGCATCGTGGCTTACTCGTTGATTTTGATTCCATTAAGCGTTCTGCCTGGTGTTTTCGGTATGGCGGGGAAGATCTATCTGGTAGGTGCGTTGATTCTCGGTCTTGCACTTTTTTATTTCGGCGCACGTCTCGCGTTTCTCAAACTGCCTATCACCAGCCCACGATCCAAGATGTTGGCTCGCCATGTGCTGCAAGCCACGGTGATCTATCTCCCTCTGTTGTTTGCGCTGATGATGGGCAACGCGACGCGGCCCTGAGATCACATATCGCCCCGAAAGACTAGGCCTGTATGCAGTGATTCCTTCGCGTTTGCTATAAGTTATTGCCGCGATTCCCCGGTCCGGGAGCAAGAGTTGGGCGTTGATCCTGTAACCGCCTATTGGACGGAACTGCCGACCAGCGAGAACACGTTGCCTGCGTTCGACCCGATCAGACGTACCGTGCCCACGACAATGACCAGAATGACTGCCAGCATTATGGAATACTCAGCGATGTCCTGTCCTGCTTCATTTGCCCAGAGTGTTCTTATAAAGTAGTCCATGATTTCTCCTCGATTTACGCCGCTCCATGGATTGCTCCAGCTTTTGTTGCAGGCGAGCTGGAATTGAGAAAACTCATTCCCCAAGGCTCCTTCTCCTGCGCAAAGGCTTGAAGGCCAACCTGATATTCGTCCTTTCCATCGAGCAGCCTGGTCCACACGACTGTGAATTCCATTCTGCGCTGGTGATAAAAAATAGTTAACGTGTCAAGCGTTTTAAGTTCTTGGCGAATCGCGCCCAGCCGCGCTCCAGTCGGCGTCAGGTCGAGCGTATGGGCCAGCGCCTCAAACGAGGCCCCAGAAGAGTCCCTTCCTCGAACTCGGACCGGCAGCACGGCCTGAATGCGTTCCTGCCGGCGCCGGTCTGTTTTTTTACTTCCTTGCATTTGATCCCGTAGATAGTGTGCGTCAAACCGGAAAAGACAGGAATAGCTCCGATGAGTGAGGCACAAAGGTAACCAGCCAGGCCATTCCGAAAGGAGGGCCGGGGTGTTTAACCCGTGATGGATCTCCCCCCGCGATCCCAGCGTGGGAAATGATGAGCAGAATGCAGCCGCCGCTGCCTCTGCGTACCACCTGTCTCGGGTAAACTGGAAGGTGCGTTTTCGGCATCTGAAGGGTTGACATGCGGTACAAGCCAGTTGGAACTCACATTTTGGGCGGTCTCTTGCTGCTGAGTTGGAGTGTGGCGTCTCTGTGCCAGCCGCTTCCCCAGGGACCGGATGCGGGATCCTCCTCGTATTCCGCTCAGAATGCTCGCCTGCCGGTCGAGCAGGTCGCCAGAAAGCTTCAGGAGCAGAATCTGCAGCGCGCCGCCGCTCTGGGCGAGTTTAAAGGAACCCGCATCTACCGCATGCAGTATCGCGGCTTCCCGAGTGATCGCGACGCCGAGATGATAGTCAGCGTGACCTACCACGCTCCCAATTCTAAAGAGTTCAGGGTGGTGTCCGAGACCGGCTCCAAGTTCATCATCGATCGTGTCTTCAAGAAACTTCTGGAAGGTGAACAAGAGGCAGCTAACGATGAGAACCGCCGGAACACCGCGCTGAGTACGGAGAACTACAGCTTCACATCCGCCGGGTTTGAAGTTACCCCCGAGGGTGCGCAGTATGTCCTGAACCTGCTGCCCAGGAACAGGAACAAGTTTCTCTATCGCGGAAAAATCTGGGTTGACGCGAAAGACTTTGCTGTCGTGCGGATCGAAGGAGAACCAGCCAAGAATCCATCTTTCTGGATCAAGAAGACGGAAGTAAAGCACAGATACGTCAAGGTCAATGACTTCTGGCTTCCGGCCGAGAACCACACAGAAAGCGTGATGCGCCTGGGAGGCCGGGCCGTGCTCTCCATCGAGTACAAAGACTACAGAATCACGAAAGCAGCGCCGGTGCGGAGCGGTGAGACTGCTCGCGAAGACTCAAAGTGACCCGGCCCGCCGCGCCTTCTGCGAGCTTGCCTTCGAAGTCAACGTAAAATGTATAGTGGGAATTGCTGCTGACGGGCAAGGCCGGTCATCCGGCCGCGCGGACGATACAAATTGATCGGGCTGATACTATATTTCGTTTTGGGCGCGGCTGTCGTAGGAACATTGTCTTCGGCCGTGTTTCTGGGTCTGGCGCTGCTGGGAGTAATCCGATTTCGCGGGGATGCACGGAAGCAATTCCAATCTGTTCCTGACGACGCGCACCTGCCTCCAGTCTCCGTTCTCAAGCCGGTGCACGGGCTGGAAGCGCTGCTTAAGGAGAACATCGAGAGTTTTTTCCGGCAGGACTATCCCAACTACGAAATTCTGTTTGCAGCGGACGAAGCGAACGACGCGGCCCTGGACGTGGTGCGCGAAGTATGTGGACGTTATCCCCACATTCGAAGCCGTGTGCTGGTGACCGGCACGCCGTGGCCGAATCCCGTGGTCCATTCGTTTCATTGCCTGGCAGAAGCTGCGGCTCACGACATTCTGGTTACCACCGACAGCGACGTAGAAGTGTCGCCGCAGTATCTGCGAGCGATCGTGCCGCCATTGCTGGACCCAAAAGCCGGTATGGTGACCTGCCTGTATCGCGGCAAGAACGCTGCCGGATTCTTCTCCGGACTCACCGCGATTGGAATGTCGGTGGAAATGACGGCGGGAGTGCTGGTGGCGAATTTGCTCGAAGGAATGAAGTTCGGGTTGGGTCCGACGACCGTGGTGCGCAAGGATTCTCTGGCGAGCATTGGCGGCTACACCGCCCTGAAAGATTACATTGCCTACGACTTCGCAATCGGCAATCTGATAGCAAAGGCGGGTTACCGCGTGGTGCTCTCCTGCCACGTTATCGATCACGTGGTGAACCAGAAATCGTTTCGCCGCATGTGGCAAAACCAGTTGCGCTGGGCGCAAACCACAAGGTACTCCCGCCCCAAAGGCCATTTTGGAAGCGGACTGATCTTCGCCATGCCCTACGGGATACTTGGATTAGTTGCGGCTGGACTCCTGGGACACTGGAGGATTGGATGCCTTCTGCTGGGAGTGGCGGTGTTGAACCGCTTGCTCGAAGCCTGGCTGGTGGGCTGGATGGTAGTTGGGGATCCGCAAATAAGGCGCGCACCATGGCTTTATCCGCTGCGCGATCTCCTCGGCTTTGCTGTATGGTTCGCCAGCTACCTGAACCTGCGTTATGTTTGGCGCGACAGCCGCTTTGAATTAAAGGGAACGCGGATCGCGCTGCGGCAGACTTCTTCAGATAGTCGATAGACTTTTCTTAGTCAGTGTTTGAAAACTACCCAGGTTACCATTCCAACGGAGGTCATTTTGCGCGTTTTAGTCACCGGCGCGGCAGGGTTTATCGGCAGTCACATCGTAGACCGCCTGCTCTCCACGGGAAATAACGTCGTTGGATTCGATAATATGTCGACCGGACAGCGACGATTTCTGGAGAACGCCACGGCTAAGCCTCAGTTCACTCTTCATCAGGCAGACTTGCTGGATCGGAAGAGTCTGGCCCAGGCGATGGAGGGCGCCGAATTGGTGGTGCATTTCGCCGCCAATGCCGACGTGCGCTTCGGTACTGACCATCCACGCAAAGACCTGGATCAGAATACGGTTGCAACCTGGAATGTTTTGGAGGCCATGCGAGAGCAAGGCTGCAGGCGCATCGTATTTTCTTCGACTGGATCGGTCTATGGAGAGCCCGAAGTTTTTCCCACGCCCGAGACCTGCGCTTTTCCAATCCAGACCTCGCTTTACGGCGCCTCGAAACTGGCCGCGGAAGGCCTGATTCAAGCTTACTGCGAAGGCTTCGGATTGCAGGGCTACATTTTTCGATTCGTCTCGATCCTGGGAGAGCGTTACTCGCACGGGCACGTGTTCGATTTTTGCCAGCAGCTTGTCGAGCACCCTGAACGTCTTCATGTGTTGGGCAACGGCCATCAGCGGAAATCGTATTTGTACGTGCAGGATTGTATCGACGCGATCCTCACGGCCATCGACCGGGCCGATGGCAAGGTAAACATCTTCAATCTCGGGACCGACGAGTATTGCCAGGTGAACGACTCCATCGGCTGGATTTGTGAGTATCTCGGTCTTCATCCCACGATCACCTACTCGGGAGGCGAGCGCGGCTGGGTTGGCGACAGTCCGTTCATCCTGCTGGACTGTTCCCGCATTCGCGCTCTGGGCTGGCAGCCGCGCCTGACCATCAAGCAAGCAGTCTTAGCCACCATCAAATACGTAAGCGCAAATACTGCTCGACTGAAAGCGGAGATTTAGTTGGACCTACGAATGCGGCCGCAAGTTGGGTATACTTGCGCCGCTATTCCTGCGCAGCGTTTGGAGCCATCTCTATGAATTGGACCCGCGTGAATTGGGCTTGCATGAACCGGAACCCGGTAAAACGTCTTTCTCTTTCCGTTTTGCTCTTCGCTTGCGTTCTGAGCATTCTCGCTGCTGATAAATCCGCACCGCTCCCAGCGCCGCCGGTGGCTAAAAAGGTTCCAAAGACCACTGAAGTAAATGGGCGCACGCTGGTGGATAACTATTTCTGGCTGCGCGAAAAGAACAATCCTGAAGTGAGGGCGTATCTCGAGGCTGAGAACGTCTATACCGAAGCGGTGATGAAGCCGACTGAGGCGTTTCAAAAGCATCTATACGACGAGATGCTTGGCCGCATCAAGGAAACGGACGTCGACGTTCCCTACAAAGAGGGGGAGTACTTCTATTACTCGCGCACTGAAGCCGGCAAGCAATACCCGATTCGCTGCCGGAAGAAAGGCAGCCTCGACGCGCCGGAAGAAGTGGTGCTTGACGTCAACGAAATGGCGAAGGGGCAAGTCTTCATGGCGGTGGCTGCTTATGCGGTTAGCGGCGACGGCAATCTACTGGCCTATTCGACCGACAACACCGGTTTCCGACAGTACGTCCTCGCGGTGAAGGACCTGCGCACCGGGAAAATCCTTTCCGACCATGCGGAGAAGGTAGGCTCGGTGGTGTGGGCCAACGACAACAAAACGTTTTTCTACACGGTAGAAGATGCCGCCAAGCGCCAATACCGCATGTATCGGCACGCGATCGGCAGCGCCGGCCCCGATGGCCTGATTTATGAAGAAAAGGATGAGCGCTTTAATGTCGAGGCCGGAAAGACTCTGAGCAAGGCGTACATCTTCCTGATTTCGAGCAGCCACACCACTACCGAAGTCCGCTACATTTCTGCCGACCAGCCGATGGCGGATTGGAAGGTGATGGAACCACGCAAGCAGGATGTCGAATACTATCCTGACCACAACGGAGATTCCTTTTACATCCGCGTGAACGATACGGGGCGCAACTTCCGTTTGGTGAAGGCGCCGATAGGCGATCCGCGCAGCCAGAACTGGCAGGAGGTGGTTGCCCAGCGTTCCAGTGTCATGCTGGACGACATCGGTTTCTTCAAGCACTATTACATCCGGTTCGAACGCGAGAACGGATTGCCCCAGATAAGCGTGACCGATCTGGGCAGCGGACAATCGAAGCGGATCGAATTTCCGGAGCCGGCTTACGACGTATCCGACTACATCAACCGGGAATATGACACGGCCAAGTTCCGTTACACCTACCAGTCGGCAATTACGCCGCTATCGATTTTTGAATACGACATGGGAAACGCGGCTTCTGTTTTGTTGAAGCAGAGGGAGATTCCCGGCGGATACGACCGCACACGCTACCAGGTCGAGCAAATTTATGCCGCCGCTGCGGACGGCGTAAAGATCCCGATCTCGGTCGTCCATCTGAAGGGCGCCAAGCTGGATGGCAAAGGGCCACTGTATTTGTACGGTTACGGTTCGTACGGCTTTCCCATCGATATCAACTTCAATGCCAATCTCTTCAGCATGATCGATCGCGGCGTGGTTGCCGCCGTGGCGCACATTCGAGGCGGCGGCGAGATGGGGAAAGCGTGGCACGACGACGGCCGCATGATGCACAAGAAAAATACTTTTACCGACTTTGTTGCCTGTGCCGAGTACCTCGTCGCGCAGGGATATGGCTCGAAGGATAAGCTGGTGATCGAAGGCCGAAGCGCCGGTGGGCTGCTGATGGGCGCGGTTCTCAACCTCCGTCCTGATTTGTTCAAGGCTGCGGTTGTCGGGGTTCCGTTTGTCGACGTCATGAATACGATGCTCGACGAGTCGCTTCCGCTTACGGTTGGCGAATTCGAAGAATGGGGGAACCCTAAGGAGAAGCCGGCCTTCGATTACATGATCGCGTATTCCCCTTATGACAACGTCGAGGCCAAGGCTTATCCCAATATGCTGGTGAAGACCTCATTCAACGACAGCCAGGTGATGTACTGGGAACCGGCCAAGTACGTGGCCAAGATGCGCGCGCTGCGGACCGATCACAATGTCCTCATCATGAAAACGAATCTGAGTCCTGCCGGGCACGGTGGCGCTTCAGGGCGCTACGATCGATTGAAAGAGGCGTCGTTCGACTATGCGTTCATTTTGACGCAGATGGGGATCACGCAATAAGCGGCCGAGTTGCTATTCGACAACTCTACCCGGAGACCCGCACCAGTAACACACCGTGCCCCGGTACTTCCGTCGTGTACGAGTCTTTGATTGGACCCAGATCCTTGTGATCGAGGAGGTCGCGTAACGTCGACGAAGGCTCTGCACCAATCAGGTTGGAGTCGAGCCGCATTTTGAGGGCAGCATCGGAGCGATTGAAGAGCCCAACCGCCCGGCTTCCGTCGGCGAGCGGTTTTATCCAGATTTCCAGGGGACCTTCTTCCCACACGCGGCGTCCTTGCACACCCTTGGGGTCCTGATCGACAGCAATTACTTCGGAGTTGGTTAAGAGTTCTTTGGTCTCGGCGTTCATGGTTCGCAGATCATTTCCTGCGAGCAAGGGTGCCGCCAGGATGGCCCACAGTGCCATGTGGGTGCGATATTCGTCGCGGCTCATACCGCCATTGCCCACTTCAAGCATGTCGGGATCGTTCCAATGACCGGGGCCGGCAAATTTCTCCAGGCCATTTTGTGAGAATCCAATCACCGACATACGATCGTAGTTATCGGTTATGTCTCCCGTGGTGCGCCAGAGATTTCCAGTCGCGGGGCCCCAACGCCACGGAGCCTTCACGCCCCAGTTGCAAATGCTGAATACAATTGAGCGTCCCGACCGAGCCAGCGCGTCGCGAAATTTTGCATACTGCACTTCCGAATCCAGTCCCTCGGCGTAGCACCAGTCGATCTTGACGTAATCCACGCCCCAGGAGGCGTACGTTTTCGCATCTTGAAATTCGTGTTCGTAACTTCCGGGCCGTTTCTGGCAGGTCATGCGGCCGGCGTCGGTGTAGATGCCGAGTTTCAGACCTTTGCTGTGGACGTAGTCGGCCAGGCTCTTGATGCCACCGGCAAAATGCTGCGGATCGGCGACAATCGTTCCGTCAACCTGGCGGCTGACTTGCCAGCAGTCGTCAATGTTGACGTACTGGTAGCCCGCGGATTGCATTCCACTGCTGACCATAACGTCGGTGATTTCGCGGATGAGCTTTTCGCTCACGTCACACCCAAACTTGTTCCAGCTATTCCAACCCATCACCGGAGTTGGAGCGAGCATTGAAGGCGACAGAGCGACGGTTCTTTGTGCCGTAGACAAGGTGGACATCACAAACAGCGCAGACAGGAAGATCGACGATGGGACAAATATTCGGTTTGTCACGGGTTCTCCAGCCAGCGGCCTTCTCATCTTCATGCGCATTGTACAGCTCGTTGCCGTGACGAGTTCGGCATGCAGGCGACAAACCAGCTATACTCCTTCCCGCTATGAACGCACGAACCGCCTCTCGTCTTTTTTATTCGGTGCTGTTTTGCGCCGTTGCATCTCTACTCCTGTGCGCTTCCCTTTTCGCGCAGGACCAAACCGCCGCGCCTTCTCGCGCGGCCGTGGTGCTCGACTCCATGCCCCACGCCAAAAGGATCGGCCAGGTTGCGCTCTCCCCCAACGGAACTCAAGTCGCTTACTTCGCGAGCGGCGAACTCGCGGTAATACCCGCCACCGGCGGGTCTTCTCATGCGATTGCGGTCGAAGGCAAACTCAGCCTGCGCGATGTGGCGTGGTCCCCAGACAGCAAGCGGATCGCATTCATCGCCGAACTCCCCGGCGACGTTCCCGCCGCTCAAGTCTGGACCGCGGCAGCCGACGGCAGCGCCGTGGTGAAGCATGCTGAACTGAAGGGTAATGTCGAAGCCCCGCGCTTCTCTCCCGACGGATCGAAGCTCGCTATCCTCTTCATTGAAGGGATACCGCGTATTGCGGGCCCGCTGGAACCCATGGCGCCACTGTCGGGTGTCATCGACGAGAAAGTCTATGAGCAGCGCATTGCCACCATCGACTTGAGCACGGATCATCTGACGCAAGTCACACCTGCGGGCATATACGTCTACGAATACGACTGGACGCCTGATGGACAAGCCTGGGCGGCAACCGCAACGCACGGTGCCGGCGACGCCAACTGGTATGTCGCGCGTCTCTATCGGGTGAATGCGCAGAACGGCGAGATGCTCGAGATCTACAAACCAAAGCTGCAAATCGCAGAGCCCCGCGTCTCTCCCGATGGAAACAGCGTGGCCTTCATCGAAGGATTGATGAGCGATGAGGGTTCCACCGGAGGCGACGTTCGTATCGTTTCGCTCACGGGAGGCATTACGAAAAACCTCACTCCCAACCTCAAGTCATCCCCGTTCACGCTCGCTTGGACAGGTCCCGAACGCATTACCTTCGCACAAAACGTGGATGGAAGTTCCGGGTTCGGCAGCGTGAGCGCCAAAGGCGGTGCGGTCCAGACGCTCTGGACGGGCGACGAAGTAGCGGTTCCGACAGACGCTGCATGGGCTTCGGGCGGTTCCGGCAGTGGCGATAGACCAGTGACGGCGATCATGCGTCAATCGGCGAGCGCTCCCCCGGAAGTCTGGGCAGGCGCGATTGGCAACTGGAAGCAACTCACCAACTTGAACTCCGGCGTCAAGCCAGCCTGGGGAGAGATGCGCAAAGCGCACTGGACGAATGGCAACATGCGGGTGCAAGGATGGTTGTTAATGCCCAAGGATTTTGCTCCCGGCAAGACCTATCCACTCATCGTCAATGTGCACGGAGGGCCATCCGCTGCATGCATGTCACGCTGGGACGAGCGCATGATGGGCCCTCAATCGGCGATGCATTACTTTGCTCTCTGCCCCAATCCGCGCGGCAGCTACGGACAAGGAGAGGCGTTCACGCAGGGCAATGTAAAAGATTTCGGCGGTGGCGACTTCCGCGACATCATGGCCGGAGTAGACGCGATCTCCAGGCAATATCCGATCGATACCAAACGGATCGGAATTCGCGGACACAGCTACGGCGGATACATGACCATGTGGGCTGAGACCCAAACCCGGCGTTTCGCAGCCGCAGTGGCGGGCGCCGGTCTCTCCGACTGGCTGAGCTACTACGGGCTCAACGACATCGACGAATGGATGATTCCGTTCTTCGGCGCATCGGTGTATGACGACCCTGCCGTATACGCCAAGAGCGATCCCATGCACTTCGTCAAGGCGGTAAAGACGCCGACTCTACTCCTCGTCGGCGACCGCGACGGCGAAGTGCCGATGGAGCAATCGGTCGAATGGTGGCACGCACTCAAAACTCTGCACGTGCCCACAAAACTAGTCGTCTATCCCAACGAGGGCCACGCGATTGCCAAGCCTGCAGACGCGCGGGACTATACGCTCCGCACTCTCGACTGGTTCGAGGAATGGTTCGCAAAAGGACCGCCGCCACTATCTGCCTCCCCTGGCAACTAAGACTCCGAGCGGGACATATTTGAGTGTCTGATGGGCGCGATAAGAAATATCGATTGGACTCAGTGCAAGGCTGCCTTTATCGTTTTGCGGAACAGGGAGAGGACCGCGAATTGAACGCAATGGCGCTCGTGGGCGGCTCACAGCTAAACATCATAAAACGAGCCGACAGGCGCTCTCCAAGCCTGGGGTTAGTGACGGCGGTCTTTGCCATCCTTCTAGCCACCGCGTTCTGGGCGGGGCTGGTGACGCCCTGTTTCGCTGACAACGGTCCCAAACCCGATCCATCTGGCACCGCCACCGGGGACAAGACCGCCGCCGTCGACGCCGCCGGGAATCCTTTTGTAGTCCCTGAGCCCACCGACAAGACAGCTCCGGACTACGCTTCGAACAAAAAGGCATTCGATGAATACCAGGCGCAGGCGGCGAAAGAGCCGCTAGCGATAAAGCTGGCGGACAGTGTGGGGCACGTTCGTGTCGCCACAAATTTCGCCTGGACCCTGAACACTGGCTATCTGGTTTTGTTCATGCAGGCAGGGTTCGCGCTGCTCACGTGCGGGCTGGTGCGAAAGAAGAATGCCGCCCACTTGATGATGCTAAACTTCGCGGCCTACGTATTTGCCTTCCTGGCGTATTACGCGGTCGGATATGCATTTCAGTTTGGCGCCGTTGCCATCAATGCCGCGCCCGCCACCCTGGGCGGCGTCCCTACACTGAATAAGTTTCTGATTGGGAGCGGCCAATGGGGTTTCGTGGGCGGAAAGGGATTTTTTCTTGTCGGTCCCGCGTATGACACTGGCAGCAACGTCCTGACCCTGTTCGAAGTCGTATTCATGGAGACGGCGGGCTACATCATCGTCGGCGCAATTTGTGAGCGAATCACCTTCTGGGCGTTTCTGCTTTGTGAACTCTTCATCGGCGCGATTCTCTACCCGATCTCTGGCTGCTGGACCTGGGGTGGGGGATGGCTGTCGCAGGTGGGATCGACGTTGCATCTGGGTCACGGCTACGTTGATTTTGCCGGCTCCTCCGTAGTTCACGCGGTGGGTGGTTTCTGCGCCATGGCGCTCGCGATTATCCTGGGCCCGCGCCTGGGGAAATATGGCCCCGGTGGGAAGATCCGCGTCTTTCCCGCTCACAACATCGTGTACGTCGTCACGGGGACGTTCCTTCTGCTTTTCGGATGGATGGGATTCAATCCCGGCTCGACTCTTGGAGCGACGGACCTGCGCATCTCCGTAGTCGCGGTGAACACCAATTTGGCTGCGGTTGCGGGCTCAGCAGTTGCGATGCTGATCTGGTATTTCGCGTTTGGCAAGCCTGACATAACCATGGCTTGCAACGGAATGCTCGCTGGCCTGGTTGCGATCACCGCGCCGTGCGCCTTTGTGTCTCCGACTTCAGCGACTGTTATTGGCGCACTTGCTGGGGGTCTGGTTTGTGGCGGCGTTCTCTTCAACGAGCGGGTGCTCAAGATCGACGACCCGTGTGGCGCGATTTCGGTACACGGCTACTGTGGGTGGTTCGGCGCCGTCTGTGTCGGCATCTTTGCCGACGGCGTCTATGGTGCGGGATGGAATGGCGTGGGAGCGGCGGCGTATCTGGGCCACGCGGGCCAAGGTGTGACCGGCCTGCTTCACGGGGACACGCGGCAGTTCTGGTGCCAGCTTATGGGAGCAACTTTGTATGCGGTTTGGGCGTTTGGAGCGACCTACTCTGTCTTCTGGTCGGTGAACAAACTAAAAAGCATGCGCGTGGCGCCAGAAGTGGAAGAAGAAGGCCTCGACGTTCCCGAGTTCGGCATGCCTGGCTACCCGGAAGACGCGGTGGTTCCCGCTCCTTACTAGGCGCGCATAGCGGATTAGTTGCCGCTCACAATTGATTTTTGCTTCTATACTTACTGTTCGTCCTGCCACCCGATCTCTCTACGTTGGCGTCATCCTTCCGCATTTAGTGCTCCTGGTGGAAGCCTCTAATCAGAATCGCCGGACCGGTCGATAGTTTGAAGAGATCGATACGGAACGGGACTGCTCAAACGTGAGACTTTACTCACGTCAAGGAACGACCACGATGAGCCAGAGTGAGAACGACAGCGAGATTGTCAAAGAGTTCCTGGTTGAGAGTTACGAGAACCTTGACCGCCTGGATCGGGACCTGGTCGGCCTGGAGAAAAATCCGCATGACAAGGAGGCGCTGGCCGGGGTTTTCCGCACCATTCATACCATCAAGGGCACGTGCGGCTTTCTGGGCTTCAACAAACTGGAAAAGGTCACGCACGTGGGGGAGAACCTGCTGACCCGGCTGCGGGATGGACAGCTCACACTCAATCCGGAACTCACCACGGCGATGCTGGGCATGGTGGATGCTGTCCGCCAGATGTTGAGCCAGATCGAGATGACGGGACAGGAAGGTGAGCGCGATGACTCCGTTCTGATTGCCACATTGACGCGCTTGCAACAGCCTGCCATAGCATCGGCGAAGACCGCCGCTGACGTCGCGCGGAAAAACGGTTCCGAATCGGCTGAGGCGCCGCTTAACATCGGAGACATTTTGATGCGACGGGCTGGGGTGACGCCAGCGGAGATTCGGCTTGCAACCCTGCAGCAGGAAGAGGGCGACCCACGCCGCCTGGGTGAAATTCTGGTGGAACAGGGTGCGGCCGAGCCTGCCGATGTGGTGGATGCGCTTCGCATCCAGCAGCACGCCCGAGGACACGCGACCGCCGCGGACAGCACGGTCCGGGTGAATGTTGGATTACTGGACAAGGTAATGAATTTGGTGGGCGAACTGGTGCTGGCGCGGAACCAAATCCTCCAGTTTGCCAACCGCATGAAAGACTCCAGCTTTCTGGCCGCGTCCCAGCGCCTGAACCTGATCACTACCGAACTGCAGGCGGGAGTCATGAAGACCCGCATGCAGCCCATCGGAAACATCTGGGACCAGTTTCCGCGTACGGTCCGCGACGTCGCACTTACATGCGGCAAGGAAGTGAAGATCGAGATGGAAGGCAAAGAAACCGAACTCGACAAAACCATCATCGAGGCGATCAAGGATCCGCTCACGCATCTAGTGCGCAATTCCGTGGACCATGGCATCGAACTTCCCGAGGACCGCGTGAAATGGGGAAAGGACCGAGCCGGACGCCTGATCCTACGGGCTTTTCACGAAGGTGGACAGGTCAACATCGAGATCAGTGACGACGGCGCCGGCCTGAATGTTGAACGCATATACCAAAAGGCGGTCGAGCGCGGAGTGATTACCACCGAGCAGGCGACTCGCATGACCGAGCGGGAAATCTTCAATTTGATCTTCCTCCCCGGATTCTCCACCGCGGAAAGGGTGACCAACGTCTCCGGACGCGGCGTGGGCATGGATGTGGTGAAGACGAACGTGGAGAAAATTGGGGGCACCGTGGACATTCAATCCACCCTGGGCCGGGGAACGACAGTCCGCGTAAAGATTCCCCTGACCCTGGCCATTATTCCCGCGCTGATTGTGACCTGCAGCAGAGACCGTTATGCCATTCCTCAGGTGAGCCTGGTTGAATTGGTGCGGCCTAGGGGAGAGGTGGGCAAAGGCATTGAGTTGGTGCACGGCGCGCCGGTCTACAGGCTGCGCGGCCGGTTGCTGCCTCTGGTGTACCTCAATCGGGAGCTGAAACTGGCCGCGGATGCGCACCCCACGACACAAATGGACGCCGCAGCCAACATCGTGGTGCTGCAAGCCGACGAGCGCCAATTCGGACTGGTGGTGGACGAGATCAATGACACAGAAGAGATTGTGGTGAAGCCGCTGCGCAAACAACTGAAGACGGTGAAGATCTTTGCCGGCTCGAGCATCATGGGCGACGGCCGGGTAGCGCTCATCCTGGACGTACTCGGTCTGGCGCAACACGCCGGCGTGGTTACCGAAACCAGAGATCGTGCTCTGACTGAAAGGTCCACGGCGGCAGCGGCTGGAATGGTCGCCGACAAACAGACTTTCCTGCTCTTTGCGGGCCCGGACGATTCCCGGATGGCGATACCGCTGAGCAACCTGGCGCGGCTGGAAGAGTTTCCGATGGCTCGGGTGGAAATGTCCGGCAGTCATTGGGTAACGCAATACCGCGGCCAGATCCTGCCCTTGATTCGCCTGAATGTAGCGCTGAAAGAGCGAAGCCACAGGTTGCGAGCCTTGCAGGCTCCGCCAACGCTCGATTCGGGACCAATTCAGGTTCTGGTGCTCAATCATGAGGGCAGATCCTTTGGCTTGGTTGTGGAACGGATTTTGGATATCGTCGAAGACCGGGCGGACGTGAGGTCGGCGGCGAACCGGGCGGCGGTTCTCTATTCGGTCGTGATTGGGAATCGGGTTACGGAATTGCTCGACATTCCAGCCATTCTGCAGAGCGCGGACTTGAGCGCTCTTCGGCCCCTCCCGGCGACAGTATCGGCGGAGGTTGCAAACTGAAGTGATGGCCCAAACGTCACAGTTCTGCACGTTCTATCTGGACAAGCTGTTGTTCGGCGTTGAATTAAGAGGCGTCCAGGAAGTCATTTGCTCGCTGGAAATGACCAAGGTTCCGCTGGCTCCTGCAATGGTCAGTGGCTTGATCAACCTGCGTGGCCAAATCGTGACCGCGGTCGATTTGCGGAGGCGACTGGAACTGGAACCCAGCCCGCCGGGCATGCTTGCCATGAACGTGGTCGTGCGTTCCGAAGATGGCTCGGTCAGCTTGCTGGTGGACGAAATCGGCGAGGTGGTGGAGGTCAGGGAAAACACCTTCGAGCCGCCACCCGAAACCTTGCGCGGTCCGGTACGGAGCATGATCCTCGGAGTGCACAAACTGAACGACCGGCTCCTGCACGTGTTGGACATCGAAAAAGCCTGCCAGATGGCGGACGCTACTTAGCGAAGCGTGTTTCATTTCTGACTGAGCATCCGCCGAGTCAGCAGTCACTCGTGCGGACGGACAAGCTTATCCTCGCTGATCGTGAGCTTCTTCTGTTAAAGTCTGCGGCCTCTTGTGCCGATGAAAGGCTTGTCTGGGCGAATTCCGCCACGGGCCCAACCGAAGGGAACAGGAAATGCGATTTACTCTCGGGAAGCAGCTGGGACTGGGTTTTGCATGCGTCCTTGCCCTCACTGTTCTTAGCGCAGTCCTCACTTATGTAAAGGCGGGTGCAATCAAAGAAGCACAGGATCGAGCCATGGTTGAGCGCGTTCCCACAAGGAATGCCTGCACGGACTTGCAGCGAGACGTGAATCAGACGCAGAGCCAAGGACGCCAAGTCATCCTCGCGGGAAACCAATCGGCAAGGTGGGAGGCGGCGAAGAAAACTTTCGATTCGAATTGGGACACCGTCGGGAAAGACGTCGCCCGGCTGGACGAATTGTCTTCCCATTGGACTCTCAAGGCCGACCGTGACCGGCTCGCCGAGATAAAGCAGAGGCTCCCCAGTCTCCGGGAATTCCAGGAAACAGCCATGAAACGTGCTGCCGGCAGGGAACATGGCGCTATCGTTAAGGCAGGCAACGAATTCGCGGATACGGCTACACCCGTTAATGAGGCAATCAAGAAGCCTCTTGGCGACATCGCGGATTCTTTCGACCAATTACTGCAACAAAGCCGGGGGGAGATGAGTGGGGAGAACCGTTCGCTTAACCTGACGACGACAATCGTTACTCTGTTGGCGTTGGCTAACGGAATTTTTGTGGCAGTGTTTCTGAGCCGGAGAGTTTCTGGCGCGACCCAGGCCGTTCTGAGGCAGGCGGAGGCCATCGCAGCCGGGGACTTGACCCGCGACGATCTGAAGGTTCGCGGCCGGGACGAGCTCGGCGACCTGACCACGGCGATCAATACTATGAGTGGCAGCCTGAAGCGCATGATCCACGCCATCACCGAAAATGCGGTTCAGGTTGCCAGTGCGAGCGAGGAACTCAATACCACCAGCCAGCAGATTACCGCCAACTCCGAGGAAACCTCGGCCCAGGCCGACGTGGTTTCCAAGGCGGCCCACGCTGTCAGCCAGAACCTCCAGACAGTCGCTACAGGCGCCGAAGAGATGGGCGCCAGCATCAAGGAGATTGCCAAGAACGCGAGCGACGCCGCCAAAGTTGCAACCTCCGCCGTCAGGGTGGCTGAGACGACGACTGCCACGGTATCCAAGCTGGGCGAGTCGTCCACGGAGATTGGGCAGGTCATCAAGGTCATCACTTCGATTGCGCAGCAGACCAACCTGCTGGCGCTGAATGCCACGATTGAGGCGGCGCGCGCCGGCGAGGCGGGGAAAGGCTTTGCGGTAGTGGCCAATGAAGTGAAGGAACTGGCCAAGGAAACCGCGAAGGCCACCGAAGATATCAGCCGCAAAATCGAAGCCATCCAGACCGACACCAAAGCTGCGGTGGAAGCAATCGCATCGATCAGCGGAGTGATCAACCAGATCAACGACATTTCCAGCACCATCGCCACGGCCGTGGAGCAGCAGAACGCCACGACCAACGAAATGGCGCGCAACGTAAGTGAAGCGGCACGCGGCAGCGGCGAAATCACCAGCAACATTGCGGGGGTGGCAGAGGCGGCCCAAAGTACCACGCGCGGTGCCACCGACACCCAAAAGGCGTCGCAGCAGCTGGTGGAAACCTCGACTCAACTGCGCCGCCTGGTGGAGCAATTCAAGATCAACGCCAACAACGGCAACCGCACGGGCGGAGTCGAGCCAGTCAGGAGCATGGCAGCTCACGCTGGCGCCTAAATGTTTGGCGCGCCGGGTGCAGGATCGATCTGGCGCGGCCAGTCTGTTATGACGCCCATTCGCATTTTGGTAGTAGATGATTCGGTAGTGATTCGCAAACTGCTCTCCGACACTCTGTCGGAAGACCGATCGTTGCTGGTAGTTGGCGTGGCCAGCGACGGCCGAATCGCTCTGGCCAAGATTCCACTGCTGAAACCCGACCTGATTATGCTGGACATCGAAATGCCGGTGATGAACGGCCTGGAGACGCTTGCGGCGTTGCGCAAGCTGTATCCCAAGCTGCCGGTCATCATGTTCAGCACGCTCACCGAGCGCGGGGCGGTGGCGACTCTCGATGCGCTTTCGCTGGGAGCGTCTGACTATGCGACAAAACCCAGCAATACCGGCAGCCCCACGGTTGCGATCGAGCGCATACGCGCCGAGCTGATCCCCAAGATCAAAGCGCTGTGCGGAGTCGTCGTCCCTTTGAAACTCCTGCCGTTGCCCGCGAGCCGTGGGGCGGCAAAGGTTCGAATGCGGACCAAGCCACGGATCGAAATTGTAGCCATCGGCACTTCGACTGGCGGTCCGAACGCACTGGCCGAAGTTTTGCCGCGGATTCCGCCTGATTTTCCCGTCCCGATCGTTGTGGTGCAGCACATGCCCCCGATTTTTACCCGCCTGCTGGCAGAGCGGCTGTCCAGCCGCTCAGCCATTCCAGTGGAAGAGGGAAGCGCCGGCGCAGTTTTGTCAGCCGGGCACGCCTGGATTGCGCCGGGAAACTTCCATATGCAGGTCGTGCGGACGGGCGTGAACCGGCGCCTGGACTTGAATCAGGCAAATCCCGAGAATTCCTGCCGGCCGGCGGTCGATGTGTTGTTTCGTTCAGTGGCGGCAGCCTACGGGGCAAACGTTCTCGGAGTGGTGATGACTGGAATGGGCTCGGACGGCGTGTTGGGGGCGCAGGATATTCGTGACGCGGGCGGAGACGTCATCATCCAGGATGAGGCGTCCTCAGTTGTGTGGGGCATGCCCGGTCTGGTACGTGCTTCGGGGCTGGACGATGCCGCCTATCCCCTTGATCGTCTGGCGGAGGAGATCACGCGCCGTGTACGGCAGAGCCGTGGTTCTCACTCCCACCTTGATCTGAAGAGCGATAGCGCGCTGATGTCCCCAGCAAAATGACAATCGCTCCCCAACCCGCCGTTGCGGCGCCTGCTCCCATCAAGGGCTCCGAAGCTGTCGACCCGGTGTACCGGCAAATCCGCGATCTGGTGTACAAGGTCTCCGGTATCTACAAAGCCGAGGAAAAACTCTACCTCCTGGCCGACGGCTGTGGACGGCGGATGAAACAGGTGGGTGCGCGGACTCCACGCGAGTACTGGAATCATCTTACGGTGCAGTCTGGCCGCGATGGGGAACTTCGGCACCTGCTGAACGAGATCACCATTGGAGAAACGAGCCTGTTCCGTAGCCAGCCCCAGCTCGACGCGCTGCGAAAAGTAATCCTGCCGGAGATAGTGGCTGACAAAGCCAGGCAAATCACCAAGAGGCTGCGTATCTGGAGCGCCGGGTGCTCCACCGGCGAGGAGTCCTATACGCTCGCTATGAACATGCTCGAAGAAAGTGACCGCCTGCTGCAAGGCTGGACGGTTGAGATTGTCGCCACCGACCTCAACGACCATTCCGTGGAAACTGCCAAGGCTGGCATTTATGGCGACTATGCGCTGCGCTCGACCGCGGATTATTTTAGACGCAAGTATTTCTCGACCGTCGATCAGAAGAAACTGCAGGTGCTCCCGGAGGTGAAAAAGATGATCACTTTCAGCCGTCTGAATCTTCAGGACGACTCCAGGATGCTGGGCATGAAAGGCATGGACCTGATCTTTTGCTGTAACGTGCTGATCTATTTTGACGGCGCATCGAAGTCGAAGGTGATTCACCAGTTCTTCAGCAGCCTGAATTGTGGCGGCTATTTCTTTCTCGGGACCTCGGAATCGCTGATGAATGTGAATGAGCATTTTCACCTGGTCCATTTTCCCGGAACGATCGCGTATTGGAAGCCATCCGTGAACGGTGGCAAGTTATGATCGCATCCTCCAGCGCAATGATTCGCGAGCGCGTGCGGCAGATCGAGACCATGCCCGCAATCCCGGCAGTCTTCGTACCCCTGCTGAAGATGTTGGGCAGTTCCACGGAAGAAGTAAGAGTGGACGAGGTGGTACGCCTCGTCTCCTATGACAACACCATCGCCGCGCAATGCCTGCGGGTGGCGGGCTCACCTCTGTTCGGACTGGCGCAGTCGCCCAAGTCCGTCAAAGGGGCGGTGATTAGCCTGGGCCTGCGCCGCGTCGAGACGATTCTTCTGACCTGCTGCCTGGGGCAGGCTTTTCCCGCGGAAAAATGGGCGCTGGATCCGGATGTATTTTGGAAACACTCTCTGGGATGCGCCATGGTGTGCCGGAAATTCAGCGAAAAATTATCCGCTGTGGATGGCGAGAAGGCCTATATGGCGGGGCTGCTGCATGACCTGGGATTCATGGTGAACTGCCTGGTTTTTTCCAGGGAGTTTGCCGCGGCGACGGAGCGCGCCTGCCGGGAAGAAATTCCGCTGTATGAAGCGGAACATGCCATCATGGGGTTCACCCATTGCGAGACCGGGCAGGCCCTGGCGGAAAAGTGGAAGCTGGCCGACGACATTACCGAAGTCATCTCCTGTCATCATGCGGTTGAGCACAGCCGGAAGGCTCAGCCGCTGGTGGCCCTGGTGCACTTGAGCGATCTGCTGTGCCGCATGCGCGGCTTGGGTTACGGGTACTACGAGCGCCACAAGGTAGACTTGGTCTCCGACCCCGCATGGTCCGTCCTCCTGAAGGAACACTGCGATCTCGAAGGCGTGGATCTGGCGCGGTTCACCTTTGAACTCGATGAAGCGGTGGAGGAGATTCATGCTTTGGTATCAACCGTGTTCGGCTCCTCGCCGGCGAGAACCTGACCCGGCACAGAAAGTCCTGAGCTGTGAATCTGGAGGGAAATGGCGATGGGCATGCCTTCAAACCCAAGCCTGACATCAAGGCCGAGGGAGTCGGCCGGGAAGTGCAAATCGTATTCGCTGCCGGTGATTACGGTGGGCGGCGAGAGTTGGCAGCCGTCGCCCAAGCCGGGAATCTTGTTCTTGAAGTTCCCTGCGACCATATTGCAGACTTCGCCGAGCGCGTCTGACACCTCGGGGCCGATCTTGTCCAGCGCTGCGCCCAGCATCTTGGAAGTCATCAGCACGGCCGTCCTCTCATCACAGCGGACGCTTAATACGCCGCACAGTCCTCCCGTCAATCCCACCATAGCCGTGATATCCGGGGGAATCGCCTCCGCACTTGTTGGTCCGGTTAGTTGGCAACCTAGCATAAGCTCGAACACTTCCCTGGCCGCTGCTGCGATCAGGGGAACCCAGTTTTCATGGCCGCTGTTGGCAGTGAGCAACTTACTTACAGGTTTCATTTACTTGCCTGCCAGAACGGGGATGACATGCTCCTTCACCTGCTCCGCGGTGAAGGGCTTGCGGATGTAGCCACGCGCTCCGCAGGATATCGCCTGCACCACATGGTCTTCACTGCCTTCGGTCGTGATCATGACCACCGGGACGCCCTTCGCGTTGGCCACTCCGGAAAGCTGCTTGACGAACTCCAGCCCGTCCATTACAGGCATATTGATGTCGCAAAGAATGAGATCGACTGGGTTGCTTTGAAGGACGGTAAGAGCCTCGGCTCCATTTCCGGCCTCGAGTACCTGTTTCAGGTCAATGCCTGCCTGGCGCAGGCAGCGCTCCACGATCTTGCGCATGACCGAGGAATCGTCCACGATAAGGGCACGTACGCTATTCATGAAGCGGCACCCGTTTCTCTGCTAAGAGACGTCTCTGTTTCGTGTGAGTCAGCTTTTGTGCACATCGGCAGGGCGCGGCAGAACTTCAGTCAGAAGGAGGCCACTCGCTGTATGCGGTTCCTGATGAGTACAGGTTCATTTCAGTGTCAAGAACGCCACGCCGTAGCCGTTCAGCGACACCGTCATTTGCGGAGCGGGTGTGACCGAAGTTGCGGTGGGGCCTGACACCACGCTCGTGTTGGCATCGATCTTCAACAGGCTGCTCGAATGGAAAGAGCCCAACGCGGAACCGTCGATACTAATAGTTCGTGGTGCGCCTGGACCGTTGTTGTCGGTGGACGCGTTGACGGCGTGGTTTGCGAGAACGATTACGACGCTACCGTCGGGATTCTGGGCGGCCATCACTTCGATTTCCGCGTCGTCGCTGTTGGTTGATTGCAGGATGTTCGCCCCGCTCGCGGCAGGGAACATGCGGGCCAGCCAGTAGTCGACCCAATAGCTGAGTTGAAGACCGCCGGTGTTGTAGTCGACCTCCCCGAATTGGGCATCGGCGTCGAAATCCCAGTGATACAGGGCTTGCACCCCGGCCTTGGCAAACTGTGAAAAAACATACGGACGCCACGCCGCGAAGAAGGCGCTCGATCCGCGCCGGTCAAGGACAAATGGAGTACCGTTGCAGGCGCTGATGCCGCCTCCTTTGTCGAAATCGGCGTTCACATTGTTTTCGGTAACCCATACAGGAACCGAGGCCAACGCAGGATTCGTGGCCATCTCGGAATAAAAATACTGCACGTCGGGGACAAAGTTATTCTTAATGGTGGCGAAAACTGTAGCGTCGTCGTCCTTTTGATTGCAGGTAGAGTAAAAATGAGTGGCCATCACGTCCACCTGGGCAGTGACGCCGGTAGTGACGTCTACGAACGCCGGCAGCCATGCCTGCGGCTGCCCGGAGAAATCCGCAAGCTCGATCGCGGCAAACTTGAGCGACGGATCGATCGCTTGCATGGCCGGCACGAGTGTGTTGTACATCGTTACGTACTGCTGTGGCGTCAGGTTATTGTTAATATTGGGCTCGTTATAAATTCCCCACCACCTAATCGTGTTGCTCGGGTACGACGGCGAGAGGTAAGTCTGGCCATTCGCGGTGAATCCACCCTTGTTGTAATAGGAAACGAGATTCTGCGCGTAGCCGGCAAATTGATGAAAGGTGAGATCTGCAAAGTCATGGCCGCTGTCGTTGCCGGTGTACATGAACGGCGGCGCTTTCGCGATTTGAAACTCTGGACTGTGGTCGCCCACGCTCAGCACCGGCTGAGTGATCGCATCGAGAATGGTGAAATCCCACGACGTCGAAGTACTGCCAGCCGTGCCCTGCGGCACGCCCTGGGAGATGCCCTGCAAGCGGATGTGCTGCGGAAGCAAGTTAGCCAGGGTAGTGGTAGCGGCGGGATTGATGGTGAAGAACTGATAATCCCACTCCGCAGGCTGGAACGATGTGGACATGGCCAGATTCAACGGACCGGTAACGGTGTTTGCGATCTGCACCTGCGCGTTGATCGTAGTCGGTTGCGTCGGCGGCGAAGTCATACTTCCGCCACCACAACCCATCGAGAAAGAAAGCAGAGCAAACAGGGCGAAATGCCAATGGGCCTTCATAAACGCTCAGTTATTTCGCGTGGCAAGTATATCCTGTGCGCGCTGGGTGCCTCGCAACGGGCACTGTCCGACGCGTAAGCCCCGCTGAGAGCGGCACGTCATCGGTTCTTTGAGCCAGCGGCGACCGCACTCTTCTCGTTCGCGGACATTTGCTTACCCGCAATCTGCGCCGCACTAGGCGGGACCGTCATCTCCATCGCCCAGATTCCTGCCGGACGCATGTACATCGATGCGCGGAAATTGCCAGTGATGTCATAAGCTTCCGGGGTCCGGAACCAGTAGCCCTTGGTTTCATACACGACGTGATAGACGCCCCAGGCGGTTCGGTACGCTTCCTCTTTCATTCCGTCGCTCAACATCAGGGCAGCGACGCTGAACGTTGCCCCCGTCCAGACTTCGCCCACCTGTTCGTTATCGGCTTTGTGAATGATGCTGCCGTCGGCTGCCATTCCGCTGACCGCGCCCATATCCCCGCTGCCAAACTTCATCACGTTGAAGTCGAACACCTTTTTCAGAGCCTTCTTTTGCATTTCCATCGGAACCAGGTTTCCCAGTCCGGTCATGTTGGCGTACCACTGTCCGGCGAGTTGCTCGGCCTGGATGTCGTCCTTGTATTCGCTGTCGGTGTCGTAAAGGAAGTACTCTCCATTCCACAAGTGCTTGATGTAACTTGCCTGTCCGCGAGTGAACAGCTCGTGATATTTCGCGACGCTCTTCGTATCGCCCAGAACCGTGCCCATTTCTTCGGCTGCGCGTAACGCGGCCAGCCACAACCCGCCACAATAGGCACTTTCGCCTCGCACTACCCATTCGTCGTAGGTTTGGTCGGGATAGCCATCATTCTGGGGAATCCCGTCGCCGGTGCGAGCGAACTGTTCCAGATAGGACAGAGATTCCTTTATCGAAGGCCATGTATATTGCAGAAAACCAGTGTCCTTGCGCCCGGTAAAGACAAAGTCCCGATAAATCATCAGCACAAATTTCGGATTCAGATCCTTCCAGCCATTGGTATTCTGCCAACTGAACTGGTTGACCTGGATGAACGGGTCTTCGTTGGGAACTCCGAGATCGTGCGGTACCGCGCCTTTGGCTTTGCGCGTCCGGAATTGAGCCGTGCCCGTCTGCTGTGATTTCCAGATCCACATGTACTGGTCGTCGATTTTGGTGGGTACGGTGTCGGCAAACTGACGCAGCACCTGTTTATCCAGGTCGGGCCAGAACTCAGCCAGCGGCATCGATCCGTAGAACAAGACGTCCAAGGTGTCGTAGTAGGGATAATCGAAGCACTCGAGAAAGCCAAACGTGGACGGAGCGTCTTTAGCTGATTCCACTGGCCTGCCCCAGAGGGACCCGCCGTCAGCCAAAGTGTACAGCTCATTGAACAGCGCGCCGCGATACCAGAGGGGCTTGTTTTCATCCTCAACGTATGGTGCTTGCCAGGCGTCAATCGCGTCGCTCCATTTCGCTGCATTCGTCAATCCATCCGAAGCGATTTTCCAGGCGTTGACGCCGCTGGTGCCGTAGAAATCGGTGTAGTGCCGGTACCACTTGCGGCCAGATCCAAACTCCACGACCGGCAAGTCCCACGAAATCACCATAGGAATGACGCGTTTCTCCCCTGGCTTTAGCGTGAAGCGGACCGCGATCGCGCCGGCAAGGTTTTCCCCGCTGCTTACCCATTGCCGATCGTTATTTGCGAGCCTTCCATCTTTGGAAAAAGGAGCCCAGACTTCAGCTCCATCCGAATCCGGGGAATACGTGGTTTGGTAGCTGAGTTCGACTCCCGGAGACTCCAGAGCCGCGATCACCATTTGTCCGTCCCAATCATCGGCGACGGGCGAACCCACGCGATGGCGGTCAAGAACAATACCCTTCATGGTTGCGCCATTGCGTTGCTCAGCCACGAAGCGGTTGGTATTGCCCTCGCTGAGGTGCTCGCTGAAGTTGCCGGAGAAACCGCGCGTCCAGCCAACCATGTTGGTCCAGGACAGCAGAACAGAAACATGAATCGTCTGATTGGTGGGATTTTCAGCATGCCAGCGGTACACCGCCACGGGATAACTGGTCTCACGATAGTTGTTGGGAAGTACTGGGGAAAACTGCTCCAGAGTGACGTGAGCCGGAAATTTCCCCCAGCGATAGTCGTACCAGGACTTGGGATAGAGCGCGTAATAGTCGCCCGCTCCCACGGGATAGTCCCACTTCCAGCTGTTCAACGATCCGCCCGCCGGGTGGTCGGTAGTTAAGACCTGAGCAACTCCTTCTGGCGATCCTTCTGCCTGTTGATACATTGCGAACTGGTTGGCATAGACGGTCCAGTACTTGTGAACGCCGGTCTTGAGATGCCACCGGGAAAAATTTCCCGCGTAGGTCCGGGCGAATGTGCCGGCGCCGAAGCCGCCAACCGGCGCGCCTTGCCAGTAACCGTCATCGATAACCCCGAGATTGGGTTTTTTCGTGCCGGCGTCGGTCAGGGGTTGGCCGATTCCTCTTTTCCACGCGGCTTTTGGAATTGAATCTCCCGCGAACGCAGCACAATGGAATACAGCCAGAGACAGACAGAGAAATGATACGCACCCAACCCGTTGTTTCACGTGTTCCTCCGAACCCAGATCGCGAAAACTCACGCCGACATGAAAAAGACCTACAAAATCGTTATTCTGTAGTACTACATACTCCTAACTACCCCCGCATGTCGAGAACTATTATGGAAGAAACAATCACAAGACGAGTTGTTAGTTTGTGCAGGATCATCGCTGGAGACGTCCTGCGGCATTGCTGGAACGTGGACCCGGCTTGGCCCGGATCGAGAATCCGATGGCGCCGCGCAAAGGTATTTTTGGTCCGCTGCCACAACGATGAGTAGTCCAGATTTACCGTGGGAACCCTACGCATCTGGTATAACGTCGTCTGACACCTAAAGGTCTTGGCGCTGATCCGAATTAATCGGAGACGATCTCAATCATGGGGCAAATCAGGAAACCTCGCCAGAAGGTCGCAGTAGTCACGCTCAAGGTCGTTGCCCAACATGTCGGCTTGACGCCGGGGACGGTTTCCGCAGTTCTGAACAATGCCCCATCATCCCGTTCCATTCCGCAAAAAACCAAGAATCGCATTCACGCCGCCGCCAAGGAATTGGATTATCGTCCTAACTTTTTTGCCCGTACGCTGCGCAGCAAACGCACCTACACGATTGGGGTGATCGCCGAGGAGATTGGCGATTCCTACGGCTCTCTGATCATTAGCGGCATCGAAGAATATTTGAGGCAGAAGGACTATTTCTTTCTCACCGTGGTTCACCGGCACAATCCCGAACTACTGAAGCGCTATTCTCAACTGTTGCTACAACGGGGGGTTGAAGGCTTCATTACCGTGGATTTGCAACTGACCGAGGCTCTCTTGTTGCCGACCGTCGCTGTGCCCGGGCACAAGATCTTACCGGGCGTGACCAATCTCGTGCTGGACCATCATCACGCCGCACGCGTAGCACTTACTCACTTGCAAACGTTGGGACACAAAGACATTGCGTTTCTGAAGGGGCAACCCTTCAGTTCGGATTCTGAAGACCGCTGGCGAGCGATTTGTGGAGTGGCGAAGGATCTGAAGATCGAAATCAGGCCCGAGCTTACCCTGCAAATCGATATCGCGGATTCGACTCCGCTGCTCGGCTATCCTTTTGGCAAGAAGCTGCTGGAACGCAAGGTCCCGTTTACGGCGTTGTTTGCCTACAATGACATTTCCGCTCTGGGAGCGATCCGGGCTTTTCAGGAGGCGGGACTGCGGGTCCCGCAGGATATCTCGGTGATTGGATTCGACGACATCCAGAGCGCCGCGTACAGCACCCCGAGCTTGACCACCGTGCGGCAGCCATTGGCTCACATGGGACGCCTCGCGGCGGAAACATTGCTGGCTAGGATTGAAGGCGCGAAAGAATATCCCCCGGAAATCCCGATCGAGCCTGAACTTGTGGTGCGACAATCCACGGCGCAGGCTCCAAAACCCTAAGGCGGCGTTCTGAGATTGAGAACAGCCGGGGTTGCCGCGATGGCTGAGTGGCTGCTTTGTTCGCCAGGAACCCGATGCCTCTCGCAGAAATGCCTCGCACCGGCGCCGGCCGCTCTTTGAACAAGGCGGCGCATGCCGCGTTCGTTCCCATTGGAATTGTCACGGTACTTCTAGGTCCTCTGTTGCCGATACTATCGGCTCGCTGGTCGTTGAACTATTTGCAGGCGGGCTCGCTTTTTACGGCGCAATTCCTTGGGTCGACTGTGGGAGTTCTGCTCTCTGGGCTAATCGTTTCCCGCTTGGGATTTCGATTCGCGATCAACGCCGGCCTCCTTGCCATGGCCGTGGGCGTGGGCACGCTGCCGTTCAGTGTGCGCTCCCTGGGGTTAGTTTGCATCTTTTGTTATGGAACCGGTCTTGGGCTTGCAATTCCGGCCATCAACTTGTTTGTCGGGGCTGTGAATCCGGAGCGGCGCAGCGCGGCTCTCAGTCTCCTTAATTTTTCATGGAGCGTCGGCGCGGTAGCCTGCCCTTTTCTTGTGGCCTCAGCCGCCAAGGTCGACAAGATTCAGCTCTTCCTGGTTGCGCTAGGCGGCTTCCTGCTCCTAGTGCTTCTGGGAATTGCGGTGGTGTCCTCCTCTTTTGTAGAACCCACTATGGTGCGGACGGAGGAGCGACCGGAAGCTTCGCCAGTCCACTGGAGCCGGCGATCACTGGTTGTCTTGGCTGCCCTGTTCTTCTTGTACGTGGGCGCGGAAAATGCCTTCGGCGGATGGATAGCTTCTTATTCGAAGAGTCTGGAGACCGTGCCATCCGCATTACCTGTGATGACGCCGTCGTTCTTTTATGCGGCTCTCATGCTGGGAAGATGGATGGCGCCGCTGGTGTTGAGAAAGACAGAGGAAATCAAGACCGCCCGAGCGGGTCTTTCCCTCGCGTGCGTGGGAATGGCCGCATTGGTTTTGTCGCGCACCCTGCCCCTGGTCGTGGCCAGCGTCTCGTTGGCAGGATTGGGACTGGCGGCCATTTACCCGATTACGATCTCCCGGCTGTCGCAAGAATTCGGGCCGGCAGCCGCACGCGTGGGATCCCTCATGTTCACGATGGCCAATTTTGGGGGTGCTTCTCTGCCCTGGCTCGTCGGCTATTCCTCGCAACGATTCCACGAACTTCGGGTGGGGTTGGCGGTCCCGCTCGTCGCGACAATTCTGATGTATGCTCTCTACCGCAAAAATCCCATCTCCGTTGCTTGAGGACTAGATCCAGCCTGGCGCCGGACTGCCTTCTGAATTTCCAACCGCTTGCTACGCACTAGCGGAAGCGCCGGATGAATAATGTGTGTCGCTCCGAGCGATAATAGCCAACCACATAAATCGTGGCCTTGCCATTGGTCGAGTAAATCACCTGGCGAATGCGCAAAATGGCAGCGCCCTTTGGCAGTGCAAGCGTTTCTGCCAGATTCGGGTCGGCAGCGGTGGCGTCGATTTCCTCATCGGCATAAGCCAATTCCACGCCATAGTCGTGCTGCAAAGCTGCAAACAGCGAACTTCTCCCCAGGGGAGCGGATGCGAGCCCGGAATACTCCTTCGCGGGAAGATAGCAGGTCTCCAGAGCAAACGGCTCTTCCCCGGTCAGACGGAGCCGTACGATTTTGAACATCCGGCTGGCTGCGGGAAGACCTAGACGCGCGGCGATTTCCTGTTCGTCTTCAATCACTTTGGCTAGCAGTACACGGGAACGGGGAGTCAGTCCGCGGCTGGACATGTGCTCGGTGTAGCTCATCAGTTTGTTGAAATGGATCTTGGGGGCGGCGACAAAGGTTCCGGCACCGCGGCGGCGTTCAACGACCCCTTCGCGTTCCAAGCCCGCCAAAGCATGGCGAGCCGTCATCAGACTCACCTTATGGGTCTTGGCCAGTTCGCGCTCGGACGCGACCGGATCCCCAGGATTTAGCTCTGCCGCTTCGATGCGCTTGCGGATGGAATTCTGAATTCGCTTGTAGACCGGTGTTCCGTTGTGGTGATTTCCTTGCATAATCGATTTTCTAGCCGATCTGGGCGTGAAACTCTGGGCGACCGCCTGCAGACCTTTCGGTTCGACCCCATCTGCTATATAGCGTATTGAAAGCTCCCTGTAAAGGAAAAACCAGGGCCATGGCTGGCCGGCGCCCTCCAAAAACACATAATTGCTATAGAGCATTCGGGGAAACCCACAGGCCACCACGGCGCAACAAACGGCCTGAACCGCGAAAGGCCGAGAGGTCAGTAGTGGAGTTAGCGCCAATATTTGGCAGAGCGAGATGGACCTCCGAAGGTGCAGCTCTATGGCCCAGCCGACGAACGCCTCTCGCTTTCCATTTTCCAGGGGAAAGGCGATATAGAGCGGTGGAGGCCAAAGCAGAAAAATATTTTCTGCCCTCTCTGCATTTTTTTCTTGACCATAGGCGGTCACGTGCTATATAGCATAGTGCGATTGTACTAGGCGGCTGCGGGCGCTAATTTTTCAAGCGGAAGTTGTCTCAAGAGGTTCTGGGGTTAAAAAGTGGCATAGGGGCGTCCATTGCTGCTGAATGCCGCTTCCAACCGAAAAACTTGAGATCTTTACGGAAGAGTAGTTGTCAAATTATTTTGGAAAATCGATTTTCCGCTTGACAAAGCATATCCATGTGCCGCTTAATGGCCGACGACGAATGTCTAGTATAAAAACGTTATTCCTAACCACACTAAGCCGGGCGTATCCACGGCGGAGGCGAACTATGCGCAGGAGCTCAGGTTTCTTGTTGTTCGTTTGTTTGTTGGTTGCGTTGTCCGCGGCCGCACAGAACATCACCGGCACGATCCAGGGCACCGTCACTGACCCACAGGGCGCAGCTGTGCCCAACGCGACAGTGACGATCACCAACGCTGGTACCGGTGATACGCGCACTGTGATGACCAACAGCCAGGGATCCTACTCCGCTCCTGAGTTGCAGGTGGGAACGTACGACGTTACGGTCAAGCAGCCTAACTTCAAAGCATTTGTCAGCAAACACGTTGCTTTGGACGCCTCGACCACTACCACCGTAAACGCCGTGTTGAGCGTCGGCAGCGTGAACGAGCAGGTCACGGTTGAGGCCAGCGCCATTCAGGTAGAGACCGCCACGGGTGCCCTGACTAACACGGTGGACGGAAACGAGGTCCGTGAGCTGCCGCTGAACGGTCGCAGCTTCGTCGAGCTCACGCAACTCATGCCCGGAGTCTCTCCCACGGACGGTTTCGACACCAAGCATAAGGGCCTGGAAGCTGGCGTGGATTTCTCGGTCAACGGTAATAACACGACCGGCAACTTGTTTCTGGTAGACGGCGTCAATAACAACGACATTGGATCGAACCGCACCATTTTGCTGTATCCGTCAATTCAGGCGATTGAGGAAATGAAGGTGCTGGCCAACAGCTATGGCCCTGAGAACGGCCAGGCCTCGGGCGCGATCGTTTCCATCATCACCCGCAGCGGGTCTAATAAATTTCACGGCGGCGCGTTCTACGCCGGCCGCAACACCGCTTTCAACGCCAACGACTATTTCAATAAGCTGCATGGCCTTCCCAGGAATGCGTTGCACGTCAACGACTATGGATTCAACTTTGGCGGGCCGGTGTTGAAAGACAAGCTATTCTTTTTTGTGTCGGAAGAGTGGAACAAAGAACTTCGGGGCAAAGGGCGCTTCGCTGAGGTTCCTACGCCAGCTGAAATAGGTGGAGATTTCTCTGTCCTTCGCAAGAACAGCGACGGCACCTCCTGCGAAAATACGCCAACCATTAGCGGGTCGCCGGTCACAGCCATACCCGCCGGGCAGCTCTCCATCGGCGGTAACGCAATGGCCAAATATACCTACCCGACGCCAAACTTAAGCAACGTAATCAACTGCGAGAACTGGGGACAGTCCTTGAGCGCGTCCATTCCCTGGCGCGAAGATAATTTCCGCGGTGACTTTCACATTACTCCAACTCTGACCTTGATGGGCCGTTACACCAATGATTCCTGGAAGCAGCCCTTCCCCAGCACTCTGGGTTATTGGGGTGACGACATCTTTCCGTCCGTCGAGGGTGGTTGGACACAGCCCGGCAGGCAGGCAACGCTCAAACTGACCAAACTCTTTGGTGGAAATGCTGTCAACGATTTCCAGGTTTCCTATGCCATGAACCGCATTACGGTTGCGCTACAGGGAACTGGAGCGGGCGGTTTGACGCCTGCGGGAATCCAGAGCGCGATCAATGTGGCTAGCCCGCCATTTTTCGGAACAGGTGTGAAGCAAGGAGGCAACGCTGGTCTAGGGCAACCAGTCTTCTGGAGCGGAGTTGCCGGAACCCAAGTTACCTCCGGGGGCAGTGGTGGATTCGACCAAATGGGCCCTTGGCACAACAACGAGCAACTCTTGATCCTTAAGGACGACTTCACTAAGGTGATAGGGGCCCACACCTTCAAAGTTGGCTTCCTGACTACCAGCAACATGAAGAACGAGTTGGCCGACAACGCTTCCGGACAGAACTCGCAGTACTGGAGTTCAACCAGCGCGTCGAGCAGTAGTGGCAACGGAGTTTTTGATCTGCTCTGGAATCAAAGCACATGGGGAGGATCGGAGAGTACAACCAATCCCTACGCCGAAATGCGCTGGCATGACGACGAACTGTACGCCGGGGACACCTGGAAGGTACGCCGCAACCTGACGGTAGAGTACGGTGCGCGCTGGTCTTTTCTCCGCAACCCGTACACCGCCAATGATCAGTTCGGAAACTTTCAACCGAGCCTTTACAACGCGACGATTGGTGGTTCTTCGCCCTGCAACGGAGTGTGGTTGCTTAAGCCCGGGTTGGACTTGTGCAGTTCACTGGGCTTTGCAGGAGGAGTTCAGGGCCCCAACCGGTCCCTGCGTAACAACAACAACCACGCCATTGCGCCACGCATCGGTCTTGCATGGGATCCTTTTGGAGACGGTAAGACATCGATTCGCGCCGGCATCGGGCAATTCTTCTTGCGCGACCGCGTAGGAGTACTGGAGGCAGGTTCGGGCGTGGCTCCGTTCGTCCTTGGCGTGGGTTTTACTCGCCAACTCGATGTGGTACCCACTGGACTTTCGGCTTCTGGTACTCCTAGCCGCGGATATGATGCCGCTGCCCACACTCCGAACACCTGGCAGTACAATCTGACCATTGAACGCGAGGTATTCCGTAACTCGAAACTGCAACTCGCTTACGTCGGCAACAAGGGGTATAACCTCATCAACTTCACCGATGCCAACGCCCTTACGCCGGCCAATCGGGTAGCGTACGCTCTGACGGGACATAACAATTTGCGTCCGCTTGGTGGGGGTTCCTGGGCCAACATTCCTTTCACCGAGTGGCACGCCATCTCGAACTATAATGCGCTGCAGGCTTTGTTCCGTACCAGGATGAAGTCTCTGGATGCACAATTCGCCTACACGTGGTCCAAGTCCTTGGCGAATACAGACATTTCGGATTCAAGCGGCGGCGTCAATGCTGCCAACACATTCCTTGATCCGAGCAACCCGCACCTTGACTACGGCCCCACCACCATCAACCGGCCCCAGGTCTTTGTGGGCAACGTTGTCTACCATCTCCCAGCTCTCAGCGGACAGAACGCAGCTGTCCGTACCGTAGCGGGCGGATGGGAGATGGCATCCATTCTCTCGTATACCAGCGGTCCTTCGCTCACAATGCTGGCGGGCGGAACCGGTGCGCCAGGCGGAGTGTTGGGAAGCGGCTACAACTCCGGTGAGCGTCCTAACCGGACCGGAGCCTCTTGTGGAGCCTCTGGAGGACCGGTCACGAACTGGATCAACTCCGGCGCATTCACGCTGGATCACTATGTCTTGGGAGCCGACCCCACCTCTGGCCGCGGCGTTTGCTCGGGCCCGGGCATCGCCAACACTGACTTCTCCATCGACAAGAACTTCAAGATAGGAGAGAGGGTCACTCTGAAGTTCAGTGTCGACTTCTTCAACTTCTTCAACAAGGTCCAGTTCCGGGGCGACTCAATAAATACCAGTCTCTCTAACGGCGGCAATGTATGCGGCGTTGGGGCTAGCACAAACCCACTCACTCCTTGGTGTGCTGGTTATGCCGACAACACACTCTTCTGGAAGACGACTTCGACTACGTGGGCCCTGCCCGATAGCGCATGTAGTACCCCTCCTTGTTCAGCAACCCTCCCGGGACAAGTGCAGGGCAACTTCGGACAGGTCAGCAACGACCGCGGACCACGCGAAGTTCAGTATGGATTGAAGATCGATTTCTAAGGTCAGCCTTCTGTTCAATCTTCGGGTGAGACTTGACGCGAGTCAGGTCTCACCCGTTATCCTCTTTAGAATGGGCTCCCGTAGTTTTCTGCCGCGTTGGAGTAAAACCCTGCTCGCACGCCCGGTTTCGAGCAGTGTCGTCACATCGATGGCGGTGGTGCTTCTCCTATCCTTCCTTTCCGCCGCTGGTCAGACCGCGAAGCCTAAGCCGTCAGCTCCCCAACAAACACCGCCTGACCCACTCCAGCAGCACTACGACGCCGCACGCACGTTCGCCCTGGGAGGCGACCAGGAGCACGCATCAGCCGAGTACAAAGCCTTTCTGGGCGAGGCCCTGCGCAGGATAGCCAACGCCCGCACAAACCAGGCTAATTTTGCCATTGCGGACGCCGTGTTCAAGGATGCTCTGGCTGTCGCTCCCGATAACCCCGAGGTCCGGATGGACTACGCGGTTCTGTGTCTCGAAACGGAGGACCTTCCTGAAGCCAAATTGCAGGCGGAGGAGGCCGTGCGACTTGCACCGCAGCAGCAGCGGACGCACTACCTGCTGGGCCGGGTGTTGTACGCGCAGGGAGACTATGCGGGCGCTAAGGCGCAGCTGGAAACTGCGATTGTCGCTACTCCGACGTTCGAAGTGGGATACAACCTGGCGCTGACCTACCTGAACCTCAAGGATCTGAACCGCGTGCGCTTGCTTTTCGACGAGATGATCGCTGGTTTGGGAGACTCCGCTCAGATCCACCTTCAGTTCGGGCATGCTTATTGGAGTACTCACTATCCCGACAAGGCGATCGACGAATTCAAGAAGGCTCTTGCTAAAAATCCGAAGATCGCCCAGGCCCACTACTTTATGGGATTGGCCTACCTCGACCGCGACGAAGACAAAGGGTGGGATGAAGCCGCGCAGGAAGACCGGGAAGAAATCAAGAATAACCCCAACGATTTCCGAGCGCACTACGAGTTGGGCAACATCGCGTTAAAGCGGCGCAATGTGGAAGAGGCAGAACGCGAGTTGAAGCGTGCTTCGGAACTGGCGCCCGACAATCCGGATCCCCTGATCTATCTTGGCGAGCTCTATGCGGGGCAGAACCGTCCCGTGGAAGCGGAGGCGGCCATGCGCAAGGCGATAGCCCTTACCCCCGACGCTTCCCGCGAGGCCTATCAGATTCACCGGGCCCACTACGTGCTGGGCAGGGTGCTTATCCAAACGGGGCGAAGGGACGAAGGAGCAAAGGAACTGAAGATTTCGGCCGCGTTGCGGGAACGCACGCATCCGGACGTCGACAGAAGCGGGAAGCCGCAAGACGGGCTACCTCTGTCCGCCAAAGAGAATCAAGTGCGTCCGGACACTCGTGAGCAGTCGCCCGCGGACAAGCAGAAGCTGGAAGCCTACCTGGACCAACTCAAGCCCGGCATTGCCGATGCTTACAACAATCTGGGCGTAGCCGCGGCCAGCCAGAAGGACTTCGCCGGGGCGCTCGAATACTTCCGCAAGGCGGCGAAATGGCAGCCATCGCTCGCCACGCTCGATCGTAACCTTGGTATGGCAGCGTTCTATGCCGGCCAGTATGCAGAGGCCATCGCACCGCTCTATCACCAACTGGAGCAGCATCCGGATGACAAGCGGGTTCGTGCCGCTCTCGGGCTGACCTATTTTGAAGTCGAGAAATATTCGGCGGCGCTGGAGACCTTGCAACTCTTGAAAAAAGAAGATGTCGATTCAGATCCGGGCCTGGCTTTGGCCTACGCGGTGTCACTGGCCAAGACGCAGAAATACGAAGACGCCATGGCTCGGATGAAATCCCTGGAGCAGGCCAACCCTGACTCGGCCGGCGTGCACGCAGCGATTGGCCAGGCTTACGCCGATCAGAAACTCTACGGAACCGCGATTGAGGAATACCGGAAAGCGCTGGCGCTTGATCCCAGTCAAGCGCGAACCCACTTCTTGCTGGGACTCTCGCTGATGCACGAAGCCACTCAGGCTGACGCGGCACAGGAGTTTCGTGCTGCTGTTACGCTTGACCCCAGGGATGCGACCGCGAAGTATCACCTGGCGTACTCTCTGATCCAGATGCAGAAAAAAGACGAGGGCCAAGCTCTGCTGCGTGAAGTCGTAATCCAGAATCCGGCGTATGCCGACGCTTTCTACCAGTTGGGCAAGCTGCAACTCGAACAGGGGGATATCAAGACGGCGATCTTGAACCTGGAGACGAGCGCCAGATTAAGTCCCGCGAGCGACTATATTCATTACCAGCTGTCGCTGGCGTACCGCCGGGATTCCCGTTCCGACGATGCCGAGCGGGAAATGCAGCAGTACGAGGCCATGAAGCAACGCCGCCGGGGAGAGCATGAAGCTCCGCCATCCAACTAACCGAGCCGCTTTGGTTCTGGAACTCCTCGTGTTTCTCCTGTGCTTTTTCTTTATAGCCTCCGCCCAGGTTCGGCACGACCCACCCGCAAACCCCAAGAACGAGCAAAATGTATTGGCTAAGGCAGAAGCCCTGTTGGCTGGGGGCGACTTGGCAGGTGCGGAAGCTTCTTTGTGGGCGATCCTCTCAGCCAATCCGAATGATGAAAAAGCGCTGGCGCTGCTGGGTACGGTTCGCAGCCGGCAACAACGCTATCCGGAAGCTGAGGCCCTGTTTCGACGCGTGCTGCAGATCGACGGGAATTCCCTCACTGCACATCGCGGTTTGGGAAGCGCATTGATTGCAGAGAATCGGCCTGACGACGCCATAGAACAGTTTAAAGCCGCAGTAGAGCTTGCTCCCCGGGACTGGGGACTAAAAGTGGAAATTGCCCAGCTCCACGCCGGGCGTGGGGAGTTCCAACAGGCGCTCTCAGTCCTGCAGACGATTCCTCCAAGCCGCTTGCCCGCACCAGCGATTCCATTGAAAGCCGCAAGCCTGCTGGCTGTGGGAAGAAGCGCGGACGCCGTGCACTTGGCAGAGCAGGCGAAAGGCTCGTCCTCATCGGAGCTCAAGCTGGCCGAGGTTTTTCTGGACGCCAAGCTCCCCGACCAGGCTCTTCGAAGTCTGGAGTTTGCCGCTGCCAATCTCAAGAGGCGGCCGGCGCGATTTTATTACCTTCAGGGACGCGCCTTCCAGGCTAAGGGCCGGGCGGATGCAGCCCTGGACAGCCTGAAGGAAGCGCTCGCGGCGGATCCAAACTCCACGGATACGCTCGTAGCTATAGCGGAGGTTCATGCCGACCGGAAGCAGCACCGGGAGGCGCTAACCGAGCTTCAAAAAGCGCTCGCCCTGAGTCCCGAGAGTTTGGTTGTGCTGCGGCATCTTGTGGTCGAAGCGACCAAGGCTGGAAACGGACAAGCCGCGCTCGACGCGGCATCCGCATTGGCAGCCAGGAGTCCTGATAATCCTGAGGATCTTTATCTCTCGGGCGCGGCGATGCTGCAGCAAAATTCATCTGGTGCAAGTACGGTTTTGGAGAAATATGTTGCGCTGCGCACCGACAACGCTAAGGCCTGGCTGGGCCTGGGTATGGCGTATGTGCAACAACACAAGTACGCCGAGGCTCGTAGCCCTCTCGAACGCTCACTCACTCTGGACCCAGGCATCGCTGAAGCGGAATACCAGCTCGGGGTGGTCGCTAGGAACGTGGGTACGTCGGATGAAGCCATTCAGCATTTCCGGCAAGCAGTGACCCTGCAACCGCAGCATGCCAAGGCGCTCTGGAGCCTCGGTAATCTTTACCTGCAATCGGGAGATCTGCAAAAAGCCCAGGAGACTCTGCAAGCGGCAGAGGCTATTGATCCGAATAATCTGGAAACGGAATACGATCTTGGCCTGGTTTTGAACAAGCTGGGCAAACCAGAATTGGCGCGAGAACATTTTGGCCGCTACCGCAAGCTGAAAGACGCCCAACCCCCCGCCGATCGAGATGCCCGCTAACTCGGCGTGTGCGGCCAATCATTTCTTGATGGGGAGTTGATCTTTGCGGGAGGGATCAAGCTTAGTCCCCGACGATTGTCCGCCAAACGCCATTTTCTCAGCGACTCCTTTGCCTTCGATAATCGTGTAGATAAAATCGGCAGCCAAATCCTTGTAGGTTTCTTTGTTACCGCTTGGCCATGAGACTTCAGCCGTCAAAAGTGTTTCCATCCCGAGGCCGAAGTGTAATCGCAAATCGTTCTGCGAACAGTAGCTGGAGCCACTTCTTATTTCACTGAACTGAACAACGTTCCCGGCTGTAACGCCCACACGGGCGCCGATCGCGGCTTTGTTGCTCCGGGTTCCTATTAGCCGAAACAGTACTGCATGATTTTGGTTTTGCGTGCGATTGATCAACAGAGTTGGAGGTTGGCCAACATTCAGCAGAAGAACATCCACCTTGCCGTCGTTATTTACATCCCCGAATGCCGCACCGCGGCGGGACGCCGGCGGCAATTTGTCCAGCCCGGAAAGCGCGGTAACGTCTTCAAACGTGCGGTTTCGGTTATTTCTGAAAAGCAGAACTGGCTGCCGGTAGGGGGCGCTCCCCTTGACGTTGTCCATTTGTGGAAATACGTGACCGTTGGCAATGAGAACATCGAGCCAGCCATCGTTGTCTACATCGAATAGTGCGGTGCCCCATCCTACATAGGGAACCGTGGGGCGAGCGATTCCCGCCGGCCAACTCAGGTCCGTGAATCCTCGATCCCCTTGGTTCCAGTAGAGGGCGCTACCTTCACCGGCAAAGTTGGTCACAACAATATCGAGACGGCCGTCGTGATCGAAATCGCCAAAATCCACTCCCATGGAGCCGCGCTCCTGGCCCTCCAGACTCAGAGCCGCGCCGGAAAACAGCCCAACGTCCTCAAAAGTTCCGTCGTGCTTGTTACGATAGAGATAGTTCGGGCCACCGTCATTGGTCACGTAGAGATCCGGCCACCCGTCGTTGTCGTAGTCGGCCCAAATGCCCTGCATGCCAAGATAGTGCCCGGAGTCATCCACTCCGGCCTTTTTCGAAACGTCTTCAAATGTGCCGTTTCCCCGATTGTGGAACAGCAAATCAGATTCCCCGGTATGACCGCGCCTGGCACATTCCATGGAAATCCCCTGGAAGTCGCAGAGCTTATCAACGCTATCCGGCCTGGGTAGCTTGTCCAGGTCTACGCTTAGGTAGCGCGGAACAAACAGATCTACGTAGCCATCGCGGTCGTAGTCTCCCCAGGCCGCGCCGGTGCTGTATCCGCCCACACGCAATCCGGCTTTCTCCGTCACATCTTCGAACTTGCAGTTGCCCAGATTGCGATAAAGAACGTTGCCGCCGTAGCCCGTAACGTAGAGATCCTGCCAGCCATCGTTGTCGAAGTCGGCGACGGCCACGCCCATTCCCCAACCCTTTCGGCCCAGTCCCGCCGCTTGGGTAATGTCGGTAAAGTGCAGGTCTCCATCCTGATGATAGAGAGTCACCATCAGGTCGCCACCCTTTCGATACCGATCCACGGTCGAGCTGTTCACCGTGACGATGTCGAGCTTCCCATCGTTGTCGCAATCAATGAAACCGACACCGCCACTGGTGGATTCGACAATGTAGTGTTGCTCCGGCTCTGCGATGTGCGAAACAGTGAGGCCCGCCTGCTTCGAGACATCTTCAAATCGTGGTGGAGGCGGACCCTGGCCCATACACGAGATCGAAAAAAGCAAACATAGTGGGATGATCCGCATGAGGTCTTCTCGATTGTATCGTGCGGAAGGACTCGGTCTTTCCGGGCTGAGAGTCCTAAGGCTTATTTTCCAGATTGAATGGGATTTTCTGCTGGACTCCGCTATCTTCCACAATCGTATAAATGAAATCGGCGGCCAAATCCTTGTAGACCTCTTTCTTGCCGCTTGGCCAGGAGACTTCCACCGTTTTGATCACGGTTTCTTTTGCCAGCCCGAAATGCAGACGGAGGTCGTTCTGGGAGAGGTAGCTGGTTCCGCTGCGCACCTCGCTGAACTGAGCGACGCCGCCGGCAGTGATCGTGACTCGCGCGCCGATGGCCGCCTTGTTGCTCTTGCTCCCCACAAGTTTGAAAACCACGGCATGGTTTGAAGTTTGAGTGCGATTGAGCAGCAGAGTCGGCGGTTGTCCGACGTTGAGAATCAGAATGTCCACTTTGCCGTCGTTATTAATATCGCCGAATGCGGCTCCCCGGCGGGACTGAGCTGGCAGCTTGTCCAGTCCCGACAGCGCGGTGATATCTTCAAACGTCCGGTCCCGATTGTTGCGGTAGAGCACCACCGGCTGCTTGTAGCCTGCGCCGCCTTTTACATAGTCCATTTGCGGATACACGTGGCCATTGACTTCAAAAATATCGAGCCAGCCGTCATTCGTGAAATCGACAAAACCTGTGCCCCATCCAACCAACGGAGTAGTCGCTTGCGCGACGCCGGCTTTCCATCCGATGTCCATGAACCCCTGCTCTCCCTGGTTCCAGTAAAGCGCGTCGGGCTCATCGACAAAGTTCGTCACGAAGATATCCAGGCGTCCGTCGTGATCGAAGTCGCCGAAATCAACTCCCATCGATCCCTGCTCCTTGCCATCAAGGCTAAGCGCGGTGCCCGACAACAATCCGACATCTTCGAACGTGCCGTCGTGATTGTTGTGGTAAAGGTAATTTGGCTTGCCATCGTTCGGCACATACAGGTCTGGCCAGCCGTCATTGTCGTAGTCTGCCCAGACGGCTTGCATGCCGTAGTAGTGATTGGGGTCGTCCACTCCGGCTTTCTTGGAGACATCCGCAAAAGTTCCGTCGCCCTTATTCTTGAATAGAAAGTCCGACTCGCCCGGCAATCCCCCCGGCCCACACTGCACCATCACTCCGCGATACCGGCAGAACTTGTCGTTGCTGCCGAATTCCGGCAGATGATCGATATCCACCGACACGTACCGAGGCACAAACAGATCGACCAAACCGTCGCGATCATAGTCCGCCCAGGCCGCCCCGGTGCTGAATCCACCCACTCGCAACCCAGCTTTATCGGTCACGTCCTCGAACTTGCAGTTGCCCAGGTTGCGATAAAGCACGTTCCCGCCATATCCGGTCACATAAATGTCTTGCCATCCATCATTGTCAAAATCCATCACCGAGATGCCCATGCCCCAGCCTTTACGCATCAGCCCGGCAGTTTGAGTAATGTCGGTAAACTTCAGCCCGGCATCCTGATGATACAGGGTAATCATCGGATCTCCGCCCTTGCGGTATCGATCCACCGATGATCCGTTGACCGTAATGATGTCCAGCTTGCCGTCATTGTCGCAATCGATGAATCCCACGCCACCGCTCATCGACTCGATGATGTAGCGTTTTTCAGGAGTGGAGTTGTGGGGAACGGTGAGACCGGCGCGCTGGGTTATATCCTCAAATTGCGGAACCGGCCTGGGAATAGCAGGAGGCGCTTGGGCGAACAGGGCAGCGGGAAGCAGTATCCCAAAAATAATGCTCAACTTGTTGCCCATGGGAACCTAAATTTTATCATGATCGAAACAACGAGCCTGCGTAGGTTCCCGTCGCTTTACGGTCGCCGGAAAAACGACTTCCCAACGATCCTCTCGACTATTGGGTCTTCTCGGAAATGCTTGGATTATCTTTTTGCGGAATTGTGATCGCTGCGCTCAGACTCCCTATTTTATGACTATTCCTGTCCAGGGCCCCAAGACGAAGAGTGTAGGTTCCCGGCTTTAGGTCCAGTTCTTGGTGGAAAGGAACCCCGGTGTGCAGGACTTTCTGATAGGCGTCTGCCCGAAGAGTCATTTCCATCGTGTCCACCTTGTGCCCAGCCAGCTTGAATTCCTTGTCCCACGCGGTCACTGCGAAATCAACCGAGGCGATCTTGCGCTGGTCGGCGGAATCGCTGAAATTGATGTCATGTGCGTCCACAGCGTAGTCAATCCGAACCACCTTGTGCTCCGCGTCCGGAGGCAGCACCTGTACTTTCAATAGCAATCCTGTAAATTCCGGCACGGAAGGTTGCATTGCTGCCGTCATGGCGGCCGACGCCCTCGCTACTCCTAGCTCCCTTTGCTGCAGGGCGTAATAGCCGCGCCGATAGGTCAACTCCGCACCCGCGGTGGCGGCTTTCACTTCGATCTTGCGGTACTTGCCACTCCAATCGCGGTTCGTTGGAGAATAGGCAATGCTGTAGTAACTGGACCCCTGTTCCACACTGCGGGACATGGCATCCTTAAGATCATTCGTGCCGTAGAAGGCACGTCCTCCGGTCTCTCGCGCAATATCGCTCATCGCCTCGTGCGCATCCCACATTTCCGTTGTTTGGCGGGTTCTAGCTACACCAACCTCCTGATGCGCGCCCAGGCTGCCCATCGGGGTCTGATTGCTGATGTCGATCCCCGTCCCCGTGCTCACCTGCCCGCGAACGTCAATCGGATACACGGCCATCCGCGCTGCCGCGAGCAGGGCGGCGGTCTGCCGCACTGGCGGCGCTTCCGTCTCCAGATCGCGGACCTGATGATTCGTCTGGTTTTGCTGATTCGTAAATTGCAGATTGCTCGCCTGATTAAAGGGCGTCATGTCGGGCCCGAAGGTGATCGGGAACTCCGCCGCCAGCCAGATCAGGTTCTTTCGCCCAGGATAGCCGGCAACCGCCTGAGCCAACGCGTCAAGAGCATTCAACGTCAAGTTCATACGCTCCAGTTTCTGATACGACTCCTGCGCCTGCAGGGCATTGCGGATAGCCTGGCCGATCGGAGCCATTGGCGTGGAAGTCGACGTTTGTTGGACACCCGGTCCCATGGACGATGGACTAGCCGTCGTCTCCAGTGCGGTAGCGCCTATCTCCTCCTGCTGTTGCTGTGCTTCGGAACTCAGCAATAGGGACGGAGATACAAGCAACGCCTTGGCCGCCGCGACCAGGTTGCCGGAGTCTCCGGAAAACCCCTGAACCATGCTGAGTTTCGAAGTCAGCACGAACAGCGCCACGGGCCTGCCTGCGGGTAGATTCTCCAGAAATTTAATCATCTGCTTTCGCGCGAATACCTGGTCGATTCCCGTGGTGTTCAACATGTCCATTAAAACCACTGTGACGGGGGCGTCAGCTTCCTGCTTCATGAACTTGAAGTTGGTGTATTGGTGGGGAGGAAGTTTGATCGGTGCCTCCGATTTAGTTGGTGCCGCCGGACTTACCTGCGCTGCAAAAGCCGAGATTTTCTGAGGCTTGTTATCTTCAAACACCGTGAAGTCGGCTGCTTTCAGGCCGGGAATGAACTGGCCGTGATGGTCGGTGACAATCACATCGAGCAGCACCAATCGCGAGCTCGTGCGAAATACCGGCGTAGGAGCGGCAGGTGCGGAGTTTGATTGTACAACCGAGCCTGGGGCTGGCGGAGGAGTAACGGTGTCTTGTGCTCTGGGCAGGCTCGGAGAACACAGCGCAGCCCAGACCAGGCAGGAAAAAATCCCAATCTTGATTCTCGTCATTTTCCCTCTGTATTCATCACTGGGTTGAAGGCAGAGTTTCTGGAACTGTTATGGACGCGCTGAGGCTGCCAATTTTCCGACTGTTCCTGTCCAGGGTTCCGAGGCGCAGGGTGTAGGTTCCAGGCTTCAACTCCAGTTCCTGATGAAACGGCAGACCCGTGTGCATGACTTGCTCATACGCGTTGGGGCGGAGAGTCATTTCCATCGTGTCGACCTTGTGCCCGGCCAGCTTGAATTCTTTGTCCCATGCGCTCACCGCAAAATCGACCGAGCCAAGTTTGCGCTGGTCGGTTGCATCGCTGAAGTTGACGTCATGCGCATCTACAGCGTAGTCGATGCGGACCGCCTTGTGTTCCGCATCGGGAGGCAACACCTGAATCTTCAGCAGCAATCCGGTGAAGTCCGGCACCGAGAGTTGCAGGGCCGCGGTCATGGCCACTTCTGCCTTGTCCCGGGCCAATCCTCGTTCCTGCAAGGCGTAATATCCACGGCGATAGTTCAATTCCTTGCCCGGAGTTACAGCCTTCACTTCGACTTTGCGGTACCTGCCATTCCAATCACGGTTCGTTGGAGAATATGCGATCGTGTAATAGGTGGAACCCTGCTGCACACTTCGAGACATGGCGACCTTAAGATCATTGGTGCCGTAGAAGGCGCGCCCGCCCGTCTCGCGTGCAATGTCATTCATCGCATCGTGCGTATCCCACACTGCTGTTGTCCTTGGATTGGGTCCCGGAGGCAAGAGAACCTGTCCACGGACGTCAATCGGATACACAGCCATTCGGGCCGCGGCCAGCAGCGCAGCCGTCTCCTGAATGGGAGGCGCTTCCGCCGCCAAATCGCGGATCTGCGGGTTTTGCCGGCGCTGCACTGCATTTATAGAATTGCCGAACTCACCAAAGCGCGCGAAATCAGGGCCGAATGCAATCGGGAACTCAGCTGAAAGCCATATCAGGTTCTTCCGGCCGGGATAACCAGCGACCGCTTGGGCGAGAGCGCCGAGAGCGCCCAGCGTCAATTTCATGCGCTGGAGCTCCTGAAACGAATCCTGTGCCACATTCGCATTGCGCATTGCCTGGTTCAACGATTGGGAGCTCAGTTGCGGACTTCGCCCCATACGAGCCGTGCCTCGATCAATAGGACCGATGGCCTCAATTCCCTCCGGTTGAATTTCAGGACTGAGAAGCTGAGATTGGTACCTCAGTAAATTCTTTGCCGCCGCCGCGATCGTGCCGGAGTCGCCAGAGAATCCCTGGATCATCCGCAGCTCTGAGGTCAACACGAACAGTGCGACAGGCCGGCCCGAGGGCAGTGTCCCCAGAAAGCGGATCATTTGAGTTCGTGCGTACGCTTGATCGATCACCGAGGTGTTCAGCATGTCCAGCAGCACCACAGTGACCGGTGGATCGGTTTCAGGCTTTGAGAAGGAGAAGTTGGTGTATTGGTGAGGAGGCAGCGCGATCGGCGGATAGGTCGCCGGATGCGCGGGAACCAGATTGAAGGCAAACGAAGATATTTTTTGCGGCTTGTGATCTTCAAGCACTGTGAAGTCAGTGGATTGCAGTCCCGGAACGAACTGCCCGTGACGGTCCGTGACAATCACGTCGAGCAGCACCAATCTCGAGCTGGCCCGAAATACAGGAAGGGGATTTGACTGAGCACCTTGAGGCGCCGGCGCAGTCGGGGAGTCTGCGTCTTGCGCGTTCACAAAAACCGGGAGAGTCAGCGCGGCGACACAAACGAACACAAGAAAAACACAGCTCCCGGCGCGCTTTATCATGTTTCCCTCCGGCGACATCCTCCCGGCAGGCTGGGGGCAATCCTACGGACGAGCCGACTTCACGCCGTTGATTGTAGCACTGCCGTCCCCCCGCCGCGCAGTTGAAGCGGTGGCTTCCAGTCCGGGAAGCGGGACCCTGTCTTTGATTCCTTGACCCTCAACCACGGTATAAATGAAGTCGGCCGCGACGTTTTTCAAGACCTCGCTTTGACCGCCCGGCCACCGTATAGTGACCTCGTCCATCTTGTCGCTGCCGCCTAGTCCGAAGTGTTGGCGCAGGTCATTCTGCGAGAGATAACTGCTGCCGCCTTTCACTTCGCTGAACTGCGTAAGGCTCCCCGTGCGCACTGTCACGCGGGCTCCGATCGCCAACCGGTTGCTCTTGGTCCCCAGTAACTTGAACAGCACGCGATGATTGCCATTCTGACAATGGTTCAGCAACAGGGACGGCGTCTCCCCCCAGTTCAGCGTAACGATATCCACGCAGCCATCATTGTTTATGTCCCCAAACGCCGCTCCCCGCCTCGATTTCAGAGGAATGGCGTTGAGCCCGGCCGCCCCTGCAACCTCCTCAAAAGTTCCATCCCGATGATTGCGAAACAGCAGCATGGGCTGGCGGAAATGAGCCGCATTCGGAATCGTATCTACCTGGGGATAGACGTGGCCGTTGGCTACAAAGATATCCAGCCAGCCGGCGTTGTCCATGTCGAAAAACCCTGTCCCCCAGCCTACATAGGGATGGCTTGGCTGCGCGATGTGAGAGCTCCAGCTTACGTCCGCGAAACCGTCTGCTCCTTTATTGTGATACAGAGAATCGGACTGATCCACGAACTCAGTCACGAAAATGTCCAGCCGTCCGTCGTGGTCGTAATCCCCCATGTCGACACCCATCGATCCAAGTTCCTGTCCGTCTCCGCTCAAGTCAGCGCCGAGCATCAGGCCGACTTCTTCGAACGTGCCGTTCCCCTTATTGCGATACAGGTAGTTCGGCCCGGCATCGTCGGCCACATATAAGTCCGGCCAGCCGTCGTTGTCGTAGTCGGCCCACACCACGCCCATCCCGTAATAATGCTGTGGATTGTCGACTCCCGCTTTGTGGGATACCTCTTCAAACGTGCCGTCGCCGCGGTTGCGGTAGAGCAGATCTGTTTCTCCCTGCATGCCCCAGGGGCCGCATTGCACCAGCACGCCACGAAACCGGCAGAACTTTTCGTTGCTGCCCAACTCCGGGAGTTTGTTCATGTCGACGTGGACATAGCGCGAAACGAAAAGATCCACATGGCCGTCACGATCGTAGTCTCCCCAGGCCGCGCCCAGGCTCAGTCCTCCTCCGCCAACACCCGCCTTTTCGGTCACATCCTCGAACTTGCAGTTCCCCAGATTGTGGTAAAGAACGTTCCCCCCATAGCCGGTGACGTAAATGTCGGGAAGACCATCGTTGTCATAGTCTGCGACCGCCACGCCCATCCCCCAGCCCTTGCGCGTGAGTCCCGCCTGTTTTGTGATGTCGGTGAACTTGAGATCTGCGTCCTGATGGTAAAGCGTGATCAAGGGATCGCCACCCTGCTGGCGATAGCGGTCCACGTTGGATCCGTTGACGGTGATGATGTCCAGCTTGCCATCGTTGTCGCAGTCAATCAGACCGGCTCCGCCACTCACAGACTCGATGATGTACCGCGCCGCCGGCGAAGAAATGTGTGAGACCGTCAAACCGGCAGGCTGGGCGATGTCTTCAAAATGCGGAAGCGGGATGGGAGTCAAGACCTGCCCGCTGGCAGAGTCAGTGCCGGGACGGCGGGCGACCGTCTGCGCCAATGCCGCCGCCGACAAGAGACCCCAAAAAAGAAATCCTCGCATTGCACGAAGATACAGCAATTGCAGCCCCGAAGCTTGCGGCAGCGCCTGTTTCCTCTCTGTGAGCGTCAGTTCACCGTCAGGGGAGTGGCGACGCTTGCGTCAGCATTGCTATTCGATCCGCTGCTGATGTTGCTTTCGGTGAACGCGTAAACGCTCACCGTGTAGCTACCGGGAGGCGTGCCATTGTTACCGGGCGGAACCACCTGAGTGTTGTTGCTGCCGCCGCCGCAGCTCGCGGCCCCCGTAACCAGTAACCCGATCACCAGCATGCTGCCGTAAAGATATGCTCGAATTCGCGTGCGCCCGGCAGCCACCACAAACGTCCACAGCAGAAGCCCGCCGAATGCTCCGGGCAGCCAGATGCGCGTCTTAAGATTGAAGGAGGAAAGCGGGAAATTGAAGAAGGAAGGCGGAATCGCGTTCGCGGTGGTTGCGCTCGCCGCCGCTGTGTTCGCGGTGGTGGTAACGGTCACCGTGACGGTGTCGGCGGGGCTAGCGTTGGAGTTAGCGACATAGGGATTCAGAAAGTCACTCGTACTGATCGCACAGCTCGCTTTCGGTGCATTGGTACTGCAAGAGAAATAGACATAGCCTGTGCCGGCAGTGAGGCCGGGAGTAAAGGTACTGCTGTTGCCAGTCGTAGCCCCAGCTTTTACGGTGATCGAAGGGGGAGTTCCCATCACCGGGGCGCTCACAGCCGCAAGAGGCTGATATTGCCGAACATAGTCCAGGCTCATGATTCCCGGGTTGGGGGTTAATCCGCTGGGTGTCCCGCCCAAGGTGCCTCCGACCGCTATATTCGCGAGCAGGAAAAGCTGAGCATTAAAGGGCCAGGTATCTCCGGAGGGAAGGTTGCCGGGGGTCTCAATGAGGAACGGTTTTGTGGGATCGTCCACATAGAACTGCATCATGTTTGCAGACCAAATCGTTCCGTAAGTATGGAAGTTGGTGTCCGCTTGCTGGCCGTTGGGGAAGGTGAAAAGTCCTCCGACGCCGTTACCTCCAGTCACAGACGTGTGGATGGTGGTCTTGTTCCCTAAGGGGCCGGGTCCGTTAAAAACTTGAGGAGACCAGTCCTCCATAAAATCCACCTCGCCGCAGGCTGGCCAGGGAGTTGTGTTGATATCGCTGCCAAGGGACCAAAAGGCAGGCCAAAGCCCCTGGTTGGTTGTGTCCGGTAGCTTGATGCTCGCCTCGATCCGGCCGTATTGAAAATTCTGCAAGCCTTGGGTCTTCATGCGACCCGAAAACCAGGTTCCGCCATTGTTTATGGCCTGAATGACGAGGTGTCCATTAGAGCCACCGCCGTCAAGATAGGCGTTCGACGTGCTTGTTGAGAAAGTAGCGGGGCAGTTACTCGGGTTCCCCGAATATCCGGGAGGTCCACAGTACGTCTCCAATTCACTGTTGCCAAAGCCGCTGTTTCCTAGATCGAAGCTCCATACCGCGGTGTCGGGCGGGCCAGCCGTAGTCGCGTTGAATTCCTCGCACCAAAGCGGAACCCATGTAACCGCGCCCTGCGGGTCGTTGGAAACTCCGGTACAGCTCGCTTGCGCGTTAGCTCGCTCCGCTCCGGCGAGGAACAAAACCACGATCGCGAGAAGGCATCTCGATAGCCAGACCAAGCGGCAATCCATGCGAATGCTCATTGGGGTTTCCTCCTTGTGCAGCATCTGAGACGGCGCTCATCTCCGTCTTCATCACCAGAAAACCGATTTTCTACAGAGGTAGCACACCTTCGAGCGCGAGTCAAGAACGGGTTGTGCGGCTTCTGGCTCGGCTTTGTTTTAGGAAAGCTTGGTTTTCGTGCCGGCAACGTGGATTCGCAACTTCCGGCGGGGTTTGGGCGGCGTAGGATTGATGCTCGCCTTACTCATGCACCCTGGCTGCGGACGCGGCACTGGCAACTCGAACGGTAGCGGCGGCGGCGGCAATGGAACAGCCCCGGGCAACTACAGCGTGACAGTTAATGCCTACACCGTAAGCAATGCGAGTGGCAGCCCGGATTCCACGGTAAGCATTGCGTTAGCAGTTAACTAAGCATCCCTCACCACGTGGTGAGGAGGAATCGCGAAGGGGCGTCACTTCAGACGTGGTAAACTGTTGTTCCGCACGCCGGAGAGGTGGCAGAGTGGCCGAATGCGGCGGTTTGCTAAACCGTTGTACGGGCTAACACCTGTACCGAGGGTTCGAATCCCTCCCTCTCCGCCACGCAGTCTGAAGTGCACAGAATTCCCGCCACTATTTTCCGCAAAATGCGCGAACATGCCCGTATTTCGCGATTTTTCCCAAGCGAACCGGACTGCGGAGAACGGACTGCTCGGCGTCGAATGCGGTACTGTCCTGGCTTTTCTCCGGAAGGCACATGCGCAGTCCGGTTTCCAGTAGGGCACTAGGCGAATACAATGCGATCAGAAGCTGGGGATTCGGTAACTTGAAGTACTCATCGCTGCCCGACGGTTCACTGGGCATTATTTCACGGTGGCGGGCCAGTTAAGAACGACAGAGTAAGTTTCGTTGAAACCCTTTCGTGGTTCCAGCACCAGAAACTTACGTCCGTCTGCGGTCACTGCATACTGGTTGATAGTGGGATCTGGTATCAGTCCTGTCGCGAAAAGTTGCCTTGGAAGGCCGATCTTCGGCCCGGCCCCGCGCCCAACGGTCGCTGACATCATCTTTCCTTCAAGATCAATGAAAAAGAGCTCCCGGCCGTCACCGCGCCAGCGGGGCTGTGCGCCTCCCGCTCCAGAAACCTGAGTGATGTTGTGAAATGACGGGAACGACGCCACAAAAACTTCCCATCTGCCGGCGCGGTTCTCGCCGTAAGCGATAAGCTGCCCGTCAGGAGACAAGTGAAACTCATCCTTAATAAAGGTGGACGAATATAGCGCTTCAGGTTTGCTGTTACCAGCGGCAGGAATAATCGAAAAGGTTTTCGTGTCGTGTGTGAGCAGAAAGCGGCCATCCGCGGACCAGTCTTCCACCCAGTGCGGTTTGTTGTCACTATAGATGCGCAGCGCCTGCTGAGTTGCAATTTCGATTTTCTCAACCAGAAACGGCGGATCAATTCCGCCGTTAGGAAGAAGATTGAACGCGACATAGTGCGAGTCCGGCGACCAAACGGGATCCGACTGCGCGTGCGGATCGATCGTGAGTGGTGTGGTTGTATCCGTGACCAAGTCAACCAGCCACAAACTGCCGGTAGCGTGCTGGTGGAACGAGTTCAGCGCCAGGTACTTTGCATCCGGCGAAAGCGTGAACTGCTGAAAATCGATCACCGGGTCAAGGCTTCCAGTCACGGTGCCGTCGCGTGCATACCAGTGGAACTGATCGAAAGATGAGCCCTGTGCTGTCCCGTAGATGAGCACCCCATTTTGAGAGGCAGTAAATTCCGAAGTGCCCAAATACGCCGGCGAGGCAGCGACGTTTCGGGTCACTAACGAGGGCTTTCCGATTTGTCCCAGAGCTTCCCAGTCCATGCGCTGCGCGAAAAGGTTCTGGTCTTGTGCGAACAGCAAATACTCCGGAACCGCTAAGGCACGGCTTTGGCTGGCCAGCAGCATTGTCGGAGCTCTGCCATCCAGCGATTGGACATAAACCTTGGCACCCGGATCGGCACTGGTCAAGCTTGTGCGAGCCAGATACATGAAGTGCTTGCCATCGGGCAAGAACTGCACCCACATCTGGCTGACTTGCCCGGGGAGCAAAGACGTCACGGGTACGGCAACACCCCCGCCGGCGGGGATACGGAAGATGGGACTGTTCACCGGTTTGGCAAAAAGGATGGTCCCATCTGGACCCCACGCACCTTGCGCAATTTCCGGAACGGCATAAATTATTTCGGGCACGCCGCCCGATCGAGCAACCTTCTTCAGCTTGGCGCCCGCCCAGAAACCGACGAACTCCGAGTCCGGCGACCAGAAGGGCAAAAGTGCACCGTCAGTCTGAGCAATTCGCTGCGCTTCGGGAGAACTGAGAGTTCTGAGCCATAAAGAGCTTTGACCAGATGCATCAGTTGCTGCAAAAGCCAGCATCTGGCCATCGGGCGAAAGCGCGAGCTGTTCAAAAGGGTGCCAGTTCCGCTGTAAGTTCACACCCTCTGGCAGACCGAGGGAAAGCCGTAGAGCATTGCTCGAAGAAGGTTTCCGGCCATACTGTGACCCAAGGATGGCGATGACTCCTATGCCAAGGATTGCCCCAAGGAGCAGAAGTATTGACGTACGCCGAGACATGGGGGTGGCCGTTTGGGGAGGCAAGGGTTTCGCCGTAGCGCCGTCAATGCTCGACGGGAGTGACCAATGGAATTCAGGAACGTAGGAGCCGGGGAGAAGGTCGATTCGGACTACCGGGGTAACTTTGGTTTCCCTGTAATACTGCGCCAGCCGCTTTCGAACTTCCGTCGCGCGCACACGCACGACAGCGTCATTCGAAGTGTCGTAATCGGCGGCCCGGTGGAACATCTCTACGCCGATCATGCGTTCACGCAATTCGTCCAGATCACCGGCTAAGGTGTGGTCTACTACGAGCCTGAGAAAATCCTGGCAGCGCTTGCTCCCGGTGAAAGCATCGCTCGCGATGACCAAATCGAGCTCATTGTGGATTGACTGAACTTGTTCAGCGCTGAGTTTCTTCGGGTTTTCGGACTGATGTCCTGTGGTCATCTAACCCTGCGCCTCGCTTAACCTCTCTTAACGGGCACTGGCTGCGGCATTCATAAGTTACTGAGAGATAAGGTAGTTAGGATTCTAGCATGCATCTTAACGGTTAAGAGTAAATCCTGCGCGGCCGAGAATGACTGCTGAACTGTTTCGAGCATTACCGTTTTCTCGCATGTGATCTATTGTCGCGATGTGCTCGTAGGAGTTGTGGAAATGTTCAGAAGCAAGTTCGGGAGGGCAATATGGCTCACGCGACAATCGATTTCACAGACCCAGCTAGCCTCAGAGCACCGAGTTTTCCCAGCATTGACGGACCTGAAGATCAGAGCTACCACTCGCGCTCCGAAACCTGCTCTGAGCAATGCTTCAAAGACATCATCGGCAACAGCTCCGCCCTGCAGAAGGTGTTGGAGCAAGTGGCGATCGTTGCGCCTACGGATGCAACGGTTTTGCTTCATGGCGAGACTGGCACCGGCAAAGAGTTGATTGCCCGGGCCATTCACGATCTCAGCTCCCGGCGCAATCGCCACTTTGTGCGAATGAACTGCGCCGCGATTCCTTCCGGATTGCTCGAGAGCGAACTCTTCGGGCACGAGAAGGGGGCCTTTACCGGCGCGCTCATGCAAAGAAAGGGCAGATTCGAACTTGCCGACGGAGGCTCGCTTTTTCTGGACGAGATCGGCGACATCAGTCTGGAACTGCAACCGAAACTGTTGCGTGCGGTGCAGGAGCAGGAGTTCGAACGTCTGGGCAGCGCGAGGACAATCCAGGTTAGTGTGCGGATGATTGCCGCCACTCACCGCAATCTTGAAGACATGATCGAGGATGGTGGATTCCGCGAGGATCTGTTTTACCGTCTCAATGTGTTTCCAATTGAGATCCCGCCACTTCGGGAGAGACGCGAGGACATCCCCCTACTCGTCAACTATTTTGTTTCGAAGCTGGCCCGGCACATGGGAAGGGAAATCAACTCCATTCCGAGCCATGTGATGAACGTCCTGATGGACAAGGATTGGAAAGGAAACATTCGGGAACTGGCCAACTTTGTCGAGCGCGCCGTCATTCTTACGCGCGGTGAGGAGCTAGTGCTACCCATAACTGCCCCTCGCACCTGCCGCAGCGTGCCAGTTTGTGTCGCCTCAAGTTCGACTCTGCGAGATGCGGAACGCGGTGTAATCAGAGAAGCTTTGAGCGCCACGGCAGGACGCATAGCGGGCAAAGGGGGCGCGGCCGAACGCCTTGGGCTGAAGCGTACCACTCTTCAGAACAAGATGCGCCGGCTGAACATTGCTCGCTCTGATTATTCGACCAACGCAATTGGTTAACAAGAAGCGAAGGTGTTCGGGTTCGCCGCCGATTGCTATGGCGCGGCTCTGAGCAGCTAACGCGAAAAGGAGCACCAACATGTCAGACCCCACACTCGCCATCATATTCAGGAATCCGCTCCCGAAGCGCAGCCCCATAGACAATGAGCTCTACCTATTGCGGCGCAACGGCAGCATCTCGCATATCCATTACTCGAATAAAGGCGAATTAAATCGAGCGGAAGCGTCGGCTGTCGTAAAGCGATTCTCCCTTCCCGATGGAGCTCTTAGCTAACGCCGCAGTAGCTCTGCGCTGGCAAATGCCGTATTTATCTAGGAATGTTTTGAGCGGCGTGCGCGGGAACCGGTTCGTGGTACGCGGCCAGGTGACCTTCGCGGCGCCACTCTAATGGCAGCATAAGTACAACGCATCGCGATGCCAGACGTTCTCTGACGTCTTGTCAGTACTCAATCCGCGCCCCACAACGAAAAGTGCGTAATCAGCCCGCGCCCTGCTACGGCGCGCCGATTCGTGTTCCAGTGTCGATTGAATCCCGCGACGACGATGCCGACGAGTCATCTACCTTCTGTTTGGCTTCGATTTGGTTAATCGCCGCCATCAGCAGGATCTCCGCTAGCGAGAATTGGCGAGCCGTGTTGTTTGTGATCTTAAACATTGCTGAGACACCTGAAATGCGCCCAGAACATTGCAGATTGCATACCAATTCGTTCGACTAGGTAGTGCAAGGCCCGGGAAGTCGCGTCATCTACGGCGTGTTCGTTGAGAGCTTCCAGTCGACAGATGTGCCCATTCCATAAACCAATTTCTGCAACATCTGCCTTCGCATTGGTACTCCGACATTCTTCCACCGCATTGTGGGCAGACCAAGTTGATGATTGACGAGATTATGTTCGCGTTCGATTCGCCTGGCATTGTGTGAATTGTTTTCACAATCGCTCTCCTCTTTTCAGCAAGAGGCACGTTGAATACCAAAAGCGAAAGGCCAACACGATCCATTGCATGTCGAGCATCCAACGGCGATCGCCACGGAAGAGCGGTCTCCTCAATTCCCGCCCTCTGATGCACAATTAATGCTGTTTGGTCATCCACTGTAGGGCTACCCACTCTTTGTAAAAAGACTTCCTTTCAGCCGATCACTTGTCCACAAGGCAAGGCACAATGCCCTAATTGAGACAGTCCCTCTGCCCGCATTCGGTCACCGTGGCAGTTCTTGAGCCAAAAGAAGTGTTGAGCAGAAAAGAGAAGAGGAGATCACCGCCAAATTCAGTGCTTAGGTGCTTTGGCATGACACCACAGTACTCCCGAGGCTTTGGAATGCCAGGTGCAAAGGAATGGAGGTCAGGGGGCTTGTTCACCAAGTGAAGGCTTCGGTCAAGTTCCAGCGTAACTAACCCGCATTGAGGTGAATCGTGAAACTGTGGATTATCCAAAACCAGCCGGTCGTCAAGAAATTCGTTATCGCCGCAGCGCTCATCATTGTCCAGGCAGCGTCGGGTATCGCGCAAACACAGGAAGCTACCGTTCACGAACAATCGGTGGCTGAGAACGACTCTGCCACCGAGGCTAGCAAACAGGCGGCTAATCCATTGGCGAGTGTCTGGCTGATGCAGATTCAGCAGAATCACAACTGGATAGGCATGCCCGCGAACAATGGAAACCGGGTCCAGAGCAATCTTCAGTTTCAGCCCCTGATGTCAGTCAAACTCACCGACGACTGGAGCCTGGTCACACGCCCGGTGCTACAGCTGTTCAATTCCACGCCGTTCCCGGAGCGGGCCGGACAGTCTAATCGCGTGACAGGATTCGGCGACACAGCTGTTGCGCTTGCTCTATCGCCGGGTCATCGATTGGTAGGTAACTGGCTGCTTGCTGCCGGCCCAACGTTTATCTTTCCGACTGCAACGGATTCGCGGACCGGACAGGACAAATGGCAAGTCGGACCCGCCGGAGCGGTCGGGTACGTGGGCAAGAACTTCGTAACCTACGTGTTTCCGCAGCAGTGGTTTTCGGTCGGGGGCGACGGCCGAAGGATACGACAAATGAGCTTGATCTACGCTTTTGTCCGCACCCTGCCGAACGGATGGACCGTTGGAACAAATCCCAATATGTTTGTTGACTGGGAAGCGTCCAGCGGTAACAAAGTGTCATTTCCCGTGGGCCTTCAAGTCGGAAAGCTGCGCAGACTCGGGCCCATGCCGGTGAAATTCGACTTGCAGGTCCAATATTACGCGGTCCATCCGCAGGTCTATGGCTCGAAATGGAACCTGCAGCTCCAAATAACTCCGATTCTCCCATCGCTGATCCACGGGCATAAACCACAGTCGTAGCGCAGTTCTATTGCCCGGTGCCCCACGTTGGCACAGTTGCGTTTCAGGTCGTGCGATACGACTACACGCACAAGCCGGCAATCCTTTGAACCGCTTCGCGGGGGCTTGTGAGATTCCACAGCAAACCGTGGCTGCAGATTTAGCGCAATGAGCATTTCTTGATTCCTTCGACTCATTGTCCGTCACTACTTGCCAATCATTTAACTTGCGACGATCTGCGAGCCAGTCGTGTGCGCACAGACCGCTGCCCCTCCGATGACACCCACTATGTTCATCCCGTGCTGCCCACGTCTGCTGCCCATTGGCGGGCAGCAGTCACTGCAATTTCGACCGGCGCATTCCGGCACAGCAAGAAAATGCAGCACTTAGCCCTGGCCTGACTTTGGCGCGCCGATTGCCTTTCTTGTTTGTGTCACAACTGGATGTAACCGGAAATTACAACTGGTCGTGAGCGGGATCAATGAGGTGGCAATTCCGGCCACCATCACAGGTCCTCCTAAAGGTTCTTAATCAATCGGGCGCGTTGACACTACGCATCCGGGCTAGGAGAAGCCATGCAAGGATCTACAAAATTTGCGCTGCATCTAGTACCAACTTTTCTGGCGGTGTGGCTCGTTTTTCTTGGCGGGCGGTGCGTTGCCCAGGAAGTAGACGTACCCACTGGACGCGGAAGTGGCTCGGTCGTTGCGCCCACGGGCTGGGCAGAGTTGATTGCTCCTGTGCAACAGCGGATCGATCTTAAGTTCTATGGGTTCTACATCGGCGAATTGAAAGCACCGTCAGGACAGTTTGACGCCACGTTTCGCGCGACAAAGTTTCTTTCGATCACTCCCAGCTATCTGTATTACTCGGTCCCGCCAGACGGGCTTAATGAACTCGCGAATCACTCGGGAGGATTTACTCGCACTTACGAGGAGCACCAATTTCGGATCGACGGGACAATCATGTTCTCGGTCCACAAGTTTGAAATCTCCGAGCGCAACATGTATGTCAGAAGGTTTCTTCCCACATACATGTACGGTGGAAAGTCTCTTCCAGAAAAAGAGATCAACCGCTATCGCAATCGGATCGCGGTCGCGTATCCCCTCGCAGTTCGGGGCCACATCTGGAAACCTTTCGCGTCCTACGAAGCCTTTTACGACCAGGGAAGTGGGTGGACGAAAAACCGAGCCTGGACTGGCGTCACGGTACCCATCGAGAAGCATGTGTCGTTTCAGCCCTCCTACATGTGGGAAAACACAAACGGAATCAAAGACGTCCGCTACTTAATGTTTGGCTTGATCTTCAGAATGCCGTCGAGATAAGAGCCTGATTTGTATTCAACATTCAATAAGGAGACTTGTATGTCAAAAGTGCTACAACGACGAACTGCACTGCTTGCCCTGTTCGCCAGCCTGGTTTTCTGCACCGCCGCGCTGGCTCAGATGCCAATAAACCCCTGGAAGAAGGCCTCACCATTCCCGTATCCGGATGAAGAACTTTATGGTGTTGCCCTCAACGGCAAAATGTACGTGATCGGCGGCTGGGATGAAGGTAAGGCTGCGGGCCTCAACTACGAGTACGACCCGGCTACCGACAAATGGACTGAGAAAAAAGGAATGCCGCGGTTGGCGCACCATGCCGCCTTAGCCGCTGCCAACGGAAAGATTTACGTGATCGGCGGTTTCGTGCCTCCAAAGGACACTCAGATCCCGACCGGCGGCGCGTGGGAACCCATCGCCGACACGTGGGAGTACGATCCGGCGGCCGACTCATGGAAGTCGCTGGCTCCGGTACCGACGAAACGCGGCGCTGGCGTAGCGGTTGAAGTCGCCGGCAAGATTTACGTCATCGGCGGCGCAACCACGGTGGCAGGTTCCAAGGATCCATACTTCACATTCTTCGGTCCATCTCTGGTTCTCACCACCAACGAGGTTTTTGACCCAGCCACGAACAAGTGGGAGTGCCGCAAGCCGATGTCGGTGGCGCGCAATCACGCGTACGCCGCCGCCGTTAACGGCAAAATCTACGTAATTGGTGGCCGCACTGGCCACGCCTTCATCCTGTCCGCTACCAACACGGATGTGGTGGAGGAGTACAGCCCAGTAAGTGATATGTGGAGTGCTCCGAAAGAACGGATGCCGACGCCTCGTAGCGGCGGCGCCTGCGACACCGATGGCCGCAGGATCTACGTAGCGGGTGGCGAGGTGACTACGAAAGAGCTCGTCGGAGCGTTCCGAGCCGTCGAGGCGTACGAGCCGGCCACCAATTCATGGATCTCGCTGCCACCGATGTCGATGCCGCGGCATGGCATCGCGGGCGCGGTGATCGGGAACGAATTCCATCTCGTCAGCGGCATGATTCAATCCGCAGGAGCGTTGTCGTTCCTCGACCCGCGTCTCGAAGTCCACACGGGACAGCATGACGTACTGGAGCTGAACTTCTTTTTTCCACCTCCTGCAACGGGTGCGAGGAAGGACGAAGCGGCGCCTTCCACAGGTGCAAAGAATGTGGGTACGGCTCCTTCTTCCGCTGCTGTGAACAATGTAAGCGCGACTTCTTCTTCCGCTCGTCTGAAGAACGTAAGCTCGATTTCGACCGAGGGCGCGAACAGCGTAGGCACGGCTTCTTCCGGAGGGAAGAAGCCGTACATACGCTACAACGTGAACAGTCCCGAAGGCCAGGTGATGCTCGCGAAATACGCGCAGGCGATCGAGGTCATGAGAACCCTGCCGGACTACGACACTCATTCCTGGACCTGGTGGTGGAATACCCATTGGATCAAGGGCCCCCCGGCTTTCCTATGGGATTACTCCATGAAAAAGAAAG
>Ga0210405_10000160_pt1 | contig 94350 bp, 77 predicted proteins | sample IncBWH11MmetaG_FD_155492 | JGI IMG/M metagenome (GOLD analysis project Ga0210405, IMG submission 155492) | Forest soil microbial communities from Barre Woods Harvard Forest LTER site, Petersham, Massachusetts, United States - Inc-BW-H-11-M | ecosystem: Environmental > Terrestrial > Soil >... | reverse complement strand
GACGGTCTCGGGATGTCTGGACCGGGCAGTCAGGCATCAGGGTCCCATCCATCTGCTGCTCACCGATTTCATCCTGCCCGAGGCGCGCGGCACCGAGGTCGCGGCGCGGCTCGCGCGGGTGCGGCCCGAGGCCCGCGTGCTCTTCATGTCGGGTTACACCGGCGACCGGCTGAACCACAGCGGCGAGCTGCCGGCGGCGGCCTGGTTTCTGGCCAAGCCGTTCACCCAGGCGGCGCTGCTCGCCAAGGTGCGCGAGGTGCTGGACGATGCCAAGGATGGATGGCGACCACCACGGTGACCAGGGAGGCGAGCCCGAGCTTCCGGCCGCCCGCCTCCGCCACCGGCTGCCGGAGGCCGGCTGGATCGCTGCCGTGGCGGTGCTCGCCGGCGTCTTCTGGCTGTCGTTCCGCAACACGGAGCGCCTGATCGACGATGCCTCGTGGCGGCAGCACACCTACCAGGTGATCGCCGAGATCCGTGCCCTGGCCGCCGGCCTGATCGATGCCCAGACCGGCGAACGCGGCTACCTGCTCACCGGCAACGAGGGGTTCCTGGCGCCCTACCGCAGCGGCCGCCAGCAAATTGCGGCCCATCTCGCGGCGCTGCAGGCGCTCACTCTCGACAACCCGCGGCAGCAGCGGCGGCTGGCGGCCTTCGTACCGGCAGCCAACGCCGAGCTCGACGCGCTCGAGCGCGCCATCGCGCGGCGCGGCGCGGCGGCCGTGCCTGCGAGCCCGGTGATCGCCGCGGCGGAATCGGCGGACCGGCGGACGATGGACGAGCTGCGGTCCCGGGTCGCCGCTCTCGAAGGGGAGGAGAACGGCCTGCTCGCCGAACGCGATCGGGCGATGCGCCGGAGCGTCCGGCGCGCCAACCAGTCGCTCGCGGGCGGTCTGGCGGCGGGCCTCGGCCTGCTGGCCGTGGCGTTCCTGGCAATACGCCGTGAGATCGGCGAGCGGCGGCAGGCCGAGGCGGACCTGCGCCGGGCCAATGCCCGCCTCGAAAGCGCCAACGCCGAGCTCGACGCTTTTTGCTACTCGGTGTCCCACGATCTGCGCGCGCCACTGCGCGCCATCGACGGCTTCAGCCTGGCGCTGCGTGAAGACGTGGGCGGCCGGTTGGCGCCGGGAGAGCATGAGCTGCTGCTGCGGATCCGGGCGGCGGCGCAGCGCATGGCGCAGCTGATCGACGATCTGCTGCGGCTGTCGCGGATCTCGCGCACCGCGTTGGCGCGGCGGCCGGTGGACCTGTCGGCCCTGGCCGCCGACATCGTCGCCGGGCTGCGCGGCCGCGAGCCGGCGCGCCGCGCGGCGATCGCGATCCAGCCGGAGGTGCGCGCGTACGGCGACGAGCGCCTGCTCCGCATCGTGCTCGAGAACCTCCTCGGCAACGCCTGGAAGTTCTCCCGTCACCAGCCGGAGGCGCGGATCGAGCTGACCTGCGAGCGCGAGGCCGGCGCGGCAGGGGACCGCAACGGTGGCGAGCCCGTCTACCTGGTGCGTGACGACGGCGCCGGCTTCGACATGCAGTACGCCGGGCAGCTCTTCGCCGCCTTCCAGCGCCTGCACTCGGCCAGCGAGTTCGAGGGCACCGGCATCGGCCTGGCGACGGTGGCGCGGATCGTCCATCTGCACGGCGGCCGGGTGTGGGCGGAAGCCGCGGTCGGCCGCGGCGCCGCGTTTCGTTTCACGCTGGGGGAGGGCGCGGGCGCCCTACTCTCCGAGGAGTCGAAGCCATAGAAAGGAGCGAGGGATGAGCGGCAAGGCGATCCTGCTGGTGGAGGACAACCCGGACGACGAGCTGTTGACGCGGCGCGCGCTCGAAAAGAACAACATCGCCAACGAGGTGGTGGTGGCCCGCGACGGCGTCGAGGCGCTCGACTACCTGCTCGGCCCGCGGGCCCGCCCGCTGCCGGCGCTGGTGCTGCTCGACATCAAGCTGCCCAAGCTCAGCGGCCTGCAGGTGCTCGAGCGCCTGCGCGCCGAGCCCGCCACCCGCCGCCTGCCGGTGGTCATGCTCACCTCGTCCAAGGAAGACCGCGACCTGCTGGCCGCCTATGACGGGGGCGTCAACAGCTTCGTGCGCAAGCCGGTCGACTTCACCGAGTTCGTGGAGGCCGTGCGGCAGCTCGGCATGTACTGGCTGATGCTCAACGAGCAGCCGCCGGCGTAGAGGACGACCCGCGGCGTCAGGAGGCGACGGCAGGCAGTGGCGGGAGCATGCTGCCGATGCGGCGCGACAGCCGCCGCGGCAGGGTGGCGAAGAACAGGCTGCCGGCTCCCGGGGCGCTGCGGGCGCCCACGCTGCCGCCCTGCGCTTCGATCAGGCGCTTGGTGACCGCCAGTCCCAGACCGGTGCCGAGGGGCAGCTCGCCGGAACCGGCGGCGGCCAGCTGGTGGAAATCTGTGAACAGCCGCGCCAGCTGATCGGGCTGGATGCCCTCGCCGGTGTCTTCGACCTCCAGGCGGAACTGCCGCGGCTCCTGCGGCAGGAGGCGTACCGTCACCCGGCCGCCGGGCGGCGTGTGCCGGAGGGCGTTCGAGAGGTAGTTGAAGAAGACCTGCTTGAGCTTCGCCGGGTCGGCCACCACCTGACCGACTTCCGGGGAGGTCTCGAGCTCGACCTGGATGCCTTTGACGGCCGCCTGGGCGTGCAGGGCGTCGATCACCTCGGCGGCCAGCTTGGTCGGCGACAGCCGCTGGGGCCGGAACTCCATCTTGCCGGCCTCGAGCTTTGCCAGATCCAGCAGGCCGTTGAGCAGCTCGAGCAGGTGCCGCGAGCTGGTGAGGACGTGCTCGAGGTAGCGCCGCTGGCGCGGGTTGACGTCGCCGGCCTTGCCGTCGTGGAGCAGCTCGGCGAAGCCGACGATGGCGTTGAGCGGCGTCCGCAGCTCGTGCGACATGGCGGCCAGGAACTCGCTCTTCAGGCGGTTGGCCTCGACCGCCGTGCGCCTGGCATGCTCGAGCTCGCGGGTGTGGCGGTGGAGCTCTTCGAGCTGTCGCCGTTCGCCGAGGTCGCGCGCGACGGTCGCGATCCCCGCCGGGCGGCGGCGGGGGTCGAGCAGCGGCGAGAGTGCCAGCGACACCTCGACCGGCGCGCCACTTTTTCGCACCGGCGAGGCCTGGTAGTGGCAGAGCCTGGCGCCGCCAACCAGGCGGCCCAGGATCGCCGGCACCTCGTCCGGATGGCCAGGCGGCATGAGCATCAGGATGGAGCGCCCGACCGCCTCGGCAGCGGTGTAGCCATAGGCGCGCTCCGCGCCCTGGTGCCAGCTGATGACGGTGCCGTCCAGGGAGACGCTGACGATGGCGTCGTCCGACGATTCGACGATGGCCGCCCGTAGCGAATGCACCTGGTCGGCCTCCGCCAGGCGCACCGCGCGGTCGATGGTCCCCGGCAGCCTCGTCGACCAGTCGCCGGTTCGGCGCACGACGTCGGCGGCGCCGCGCCGCAGCGCCTCGGCGGCGGCGTCCTCGGTGCCCTCGGTGCGCTCCGGGCTGTCGTCGCCCTCGCCGGTGGTGGCGACGACCATGATGACTGGCGTCGCCGATTTGGCGACAGCCGCGGCGAGCACCTCCCATGGCGGGCCGCCGGGCAGGCTGTCCGCCAGCACCACCGCCGCGAAGCTCTTGCGGGCGAGCAGCTTGACCGCCTCGGCGGCGCTGCCGGTGAGCCGCGGCGCGTAGCCGGCGCGCCGCAGGGCGCGGCTCGCGAGCAGCGCGCCGACCTCGTCGGCCTGGACGACCAGGACCATCGCGACGCCGCCGCGGTCGATCACGGCTGGCCCTCACGGCGGCTGGAAGCGGCTGGTTGCTTGGTCACGCTGGTGCGGCCCGCGCCGGCGTGACAGGCGAGCGCGGGATGCGCTGACTGAACCGGCGCCTGAACTAAGTCTATACGCAAGTAGCGTGCCGGCGGTGAGTTCGCGAGGCCGTGGGCGATCGGGGTTGGATTGATGACCATGACATAAGCTTGACATCTAGAAATTAGACCATATCATGTCATGAAACAGAGGAACCGAGAGGCTCGGGCCCGCTCTACGGGGCAGCTGGGCCGACCGGACCCGGATGGCTCTTCCGGAAAGGGGGCAGCGGATGCGAGTCGATCGGAAGCCTGGTCCAAGGCGACGGGAGGTGCTGGCGGCGCTCGACGAGGCGAGCCTGGCGAAAGTGCGGGGCGGCCTCAAGTCCGAGCGGGTGCAGGGCGACGGCTCGACCGGCCCGGGCGGCGGTTAATACACTCCCGGGAAGCAGCTACACGGAGCCTGGGGGGCCGGAGGGCCGGTCAAGGAGCGGTAGGCGGCTGCGTCGACCACGACCGCCAATACTGCCCAAGCGCTGCGGTAGTATCTCGTAGCTCCTCCCTGGCAACGGCAGCGGCGGCATGATCGACACCCTTCCACAGCAGAAGACCCTGCCGCACAGCGAAGAGTCCGAGCGGGCGGTGCTCGGCGGCATCCTGCTCGACCCGGCGGTGCTGCCGACGATCGCCGGGCGGCTGCGGCCCGACGACTTCTATCTCGATCGTCACCGCGTGCTGTACGACGCGATGCTCGAGCTGCAGGACGCGCGGGTCGGCATCGACCTGCGCACGGTGCAGGCGAAGCTCGAGCAGCAGCTGAAGTTCGACGCGGTGGGGGGGCTCGCCTACCTGGCGGGGCTCGATCTGGACCTGCCGGACATCGGCCGCATCGACGCCTACGTCGAGATCGTCAAGGAGCGGTCGGTGCGGCGGCGGCTGATCCAGGCCGCCGGCCAGATCATCCGCGACTGCCTGGACGGCGGCGTCGACGCGCGGGAGGCGCTGGGGCACGCCGAGCAGACCATCCTGGGGCTGGGGGAGGAGGCGGTGCAGCGCGGCTTCGTGGCGCTCGCCAACGTCTTCCACGAGACCCTGGAGGAGCTCGAGGAGCGCCCCGGCAGCCTGCTCACCGGCGTGCCCACCGGCTTCATCGACCTGGACCGCATCAGCCACGGCCTGAACCGCGGCAACCTGATCATCATCGCCGGCCGCCCGGGCATGGGCAAGACCAGCTTCGCGCTCAACGTCGCGCAGCACGTGGCGATCCGCGAGCGGCGCACGGTCGGCATCTTCTCGCTGGAGATGGGCCAGCAGGAGCTGGCGCTGCGCATCCTCTGCTCGGAGGCGGACATCTCCTTCAGCCGCCTGCGTGCCGGCCGGGTGTCGCAGAAGGAGTGGACGCGCATCATCCAGACGGTGCGCGCCAACAGCGATTCGCCGCTCTACATCGACGATTCGGCCAACCCGTCGCTGCTCGAGGTGGCCTCCAAGGCGCGCCGGCTCAAGGCCGAGAAGGGGCTGGCGGTGCTGGTGCTCGACTACCTGCAACTGATGCAGGCCGGCGGCAAGTACGAGAACCGCAACCTCGAGATCGCCGCGATCAGCCGCGGCTTGAAGCAGCTCGCCAAGGAGCTCGACATCCCGGTGATCGCTCTCTCGCAGCTCTCCCGCCAGCCCGAGCGCCGCGGCAGCGACCACCGCCCGCAGCTCGCGGACCTGCGCGAAAGCGGATCCATCGAGCAGGACGCCGATCTGGTGGCGTTCATCTACCGCGACGAGATCTACAACCCGACCGACGAGAACAAGGGGCTGGCGGAGCTGATCATCGCCAAGCACCGCAACGGCGAGACCGGGACGATCGAGCTGGTGTTCCTGGGCGACACTACCAGCTTCCGCAACCTCGACCGCCACGGCGGGCCGCCGGCAGCGCCGTTCTAGCGCTCTGGGTCGAGAGGCCCGTCGAGAGGCGGCGCCTTCTCCGCACCTCGAGGCCTGGTTCTGGCTGTATCTACGCGAGGTATATACTGTGCCGTGGAGGTAATGACCAGTGGCGGATCATGCCAAACTGTTCAAGAGCGGCGGCAGCCAGGCGGTCCGGCTACCCAAGGAGTACCGCTTCCCGGACGCGGAGGAGGTGGTGATCTACCGTCAGGGACGGCGGGTCATCCTGGAACCAATGCAGCGGGGTTGGAGTCGCAGGTTCCTGGCGCTGGCCGGCTCGGTGCCTGACTTCCCATATCCCGAGAAGCTGCCGCCCGCCGAGCCGGGGCCGGACTTCGAATGAGGTATCTGCTCGACACGAATGCCTGTGTCGATTACCTCACTGGACGTTTCCCGGCGGTCACGGAGCGGATCCGGGAGTCGCCGCCAGAGGACCTCTGCATCAGCTCCGTGGTCGTGGCGGAGCTGCGCTTCGGTGCCGATCGCAGCTCGAGCCGAGAGCGGAACCATCAGCGCCTGGATGTATTGACCGCCGAAATCGCCTGCGCAGATTTCGACTTGGCTGCGGCCGCGGCCTACGGCAGGGTTCGGGCCGCGCTCGAAGCGCGGGGCACGCCGATCGGCGCCAACGACATGTTGATCGCGGCGCAAGCGCTGGCTCTCGGCCTCATCCTGGTCTCCGACAACCTCCGGGAGTTTCAGCGCGTCGACGGTCTCGTGGTCGAGAGCTGGCGATAGGCGCTGCGATCTCTTTCGCTGATCCAGCCGCCGGCGTGTCAAGAATTCGCGGGCTGCGGCAACGCCAAGTCGCTCGCCCTCGCCGAGAGCTTCGACGCCCTGCTGGCCCTCGGGCAGGTGGACCTGGCGCTCGGCGACGCCCATGCGGCGCTGTCTCACTGCACCCGCGCCGCGCAACTGAAAGCCGGGGATCAGGCCACGAGTGCCTGCGTGCAGGAGGCCACCGCGAAGTCTTCCGCCGCCGGCGCCGCCGGTGCCGCGGGGGGTGCCAGCCCGCCGCCCGCCGCCACCGCCCCGCCGCCGCCGCGGCCGTAAGCCGGGCGCCCTCGAGCCGGCGCGGGCGCGCGCGATCGGCTCAACCGTCCAGCGGACGGAAGAACACCTCGGGTTTGCGCCGCGGCACCAGCGGCTCGGCGACACGGGCCAGCCGCAGCAGGAGGTGCTCGCTCCACGGCCGGCCGATGGCCTGGATGCCCACCGGGAGCCTGCCCGCGTAGCCCGCCGGAAAGGCGATCGCCGGCAGGCCGGTGAGGTTGGCATAGCAGGCGAAGCGCATGATGGCGAGCAGCGTCCCGAGGTCCGATTCGCCGTCCGGCAGCGCGTCGGGGCGGATCGCCGGCGCGGCCACGCCGGTGGCCGGCGTGAGCACGGCGTCGACGTCCGCGAGGACCTTCTCGAAGGCCGCCATCGCCCGTGTACGCACGCGCTGCGCCTTGACGTAATCGCGAGCGGTGAAGGTGCGCGCCAGGGCCAGGTTGGCGCGGACGTCGAGGCCGAAATCGCGCCGGTGCGCGGCATCGTGGGCCGCCATCGCCGCGGTCATCTCGCCTGCCACCAGGACCAGATGGGCAAGCGCGGCGGCGTCGAGGCCGGGGATCTCGATCTCCACCAGCCGCGCGCCGCGCTCGACGAGGCCGCCGGCAAGCGCCCGGCAGGCGAGGGCGACGACCGGGTCGGCGTCGTCGAACCAGGGCGAGAAGATGCCCAGGCGGAGGCCGTCGAGGCCCGGCTCCTCGATGCCGTCGAGGGTCGCCGCCGGCTGGGCGAGGGTGGCGGCGTCCCGGGGATCCGGCCCGGCCAGCAGGCCGTAGCCCAGGGCGGCGTCGCGGGCCGAGCCGGCGATCGGCCCGTAGTGGTCCATGCTCCAGGCCAGCGGCGCGGCGCCGGCGCCGCTGACGCGCCCATAGGTCGGCTTGAGACCCACCAGGCCGCACAGCGCCGCCGGGATGCGGATCGAGCCGCCCGCGTCGGCGGCAAGCGCCAGCGGACAGAGCCCCGCCGCCACGGCGGCGGCCGAGCCGCTGGAGCTGCCGCCGGTGTAGTGGTCGGGGGCGTGGGGATTGCGCGGCGTACCGTGGTGGCGGTTGAAGCCGGTGACGCCGATCCCGATCTCGTGCATGTTGGTCTTGCCGAGCACGACGCCGCCGGCGGCGCGCCAGCGCGCCACGGCGGTGGCGTCGTCGCGCGCGGGAGAGGCGCCCAGGAAGCTGGTCCCGACCCGGGTGAGATGCCCTGCGAGATCGAATTCGTCCTTCACCGCCACCGGCACGCCGTCCAGGGGTCCCAGCGGCCGGCCGGCCTGCCAGCGGGCCGTCGCGGCGCGCGCGTCCGCCATCACCTGTTCGCGATGCACCGAGACGAACGCATGCAGCGGTGGCCCGCCGCGGTCGCTCTCGGCAATCGCCGCCAGGGCTCTCGCGGCCACGTCCTCGGGCGTCGTCAGCCCGGCACGATAGGCCGCCGCATAGTCCTCGACGGTGGGAGCCCGGAAGCCGGTGGCACCCGCGGTCGCCGCCGGTACCACTCCCGGTGACGCCGGCCCAGGCCCAGGCCCAGGCCCAGACCCAGACCCAGGCATCGACACCGGCGACGCCGGCAGGTACGCCGTCGTCTTGGTTGCCGGCAGCGCCGGCGGCGCCGGCTGCCGGGGCGAGATCGCCGTGGCCGCCGGGCCGGGTCCAGCCGCGCCCTGGGCCGGCCAGAGCGGCCGGAAGGTCGGCGGCTCGTCGAGCGCCAGGTCGCGGAAGCGCCGCATGCCGACGTCCGCCAGCGTCTTGCGCGCCAGCAGCGGCCCCAGCAGCCGGCTCTCGAGCAGCCGCACGAAGAGTCGGAAGGTTCGCCCCGCGAGGCGGGGCAGGCGAACGGGCTGGAGGTCGTAGACGGGCATGCCCGCGCGCTGTTGGCTCGCTGCCGGCGCGCTCTAGGCGGAGCCGGTCTTCGGCGGCGGCGGGGCGTTGCGGATCTGCGCGGCGTCGACCAGGTGCAGCTTCTCGGCGAAGGCGTAGGCGTTGACGGTCTTGGCGAGCTGCTCCGGGTCGGCGCCGATGCCGGCGGCCCGTGCGCCAAACTCCGGCAGGTCGGAGAGGTAGTCGCCGAGCCGGTGGATATGAAAGGTCTCGAGCTCCTGGGGGTCGCGCAGCAGGTCGAGGATCAGGTCGTAGGGTTCGTCGGCCAGACCGCGGGTGACGCGCGGGTCGCTGCGCACGACCACCGATTCGTAGAGGTCGAGGGTGCGGCTGAGCTGCTGCGTGTAATTGAAGGGTCCGTGGGTCCGGTCGCTGCGTGCGCCGCGGGTCTGCAGGCGGTCGATGACCGCGGGCGGCAGAGTGATGATCAGGCGGTTGGAACGCTGGCGGTTGCTCACGGGCGGCGGCTCGTCGAGGGTGGCGCTGTCACGCTGCCGGCTCACCGCAACAGTCTAGAACGAAACTTCCCGGCCCGGGTCGGGCTCTGCGCCCCCGGGCCCTGCGCCCCCGGGCTCTGCGCCCCACGGCACCCGCGCTCTGCCGGGACCGCAGCGCTAGCCATCCTCGTCCTTGGCGAGGCGGCGGCGGAGCCGCGCGAGCGCGCGGTTCGAGAGCTTACGCACCGAGTCGGGCTGGCAGCCGAGGCTCTTCGCCGCCTCGTGCGGCTTGAGCTCCAGCCCATAACGCAGCCAGATGGCCTGGAGATCGCGATGCGGCATGGCGGCGGTGAGCGCCGCGAGGTCGCGGGCCGAGTCCTGCCGCTCCTGGGGAGCCGCCTGGCTGTCCGCCACCTCGAGCGCCAGAAGCTCCCGGAGACGGCGCTCGCGCTTCAGCCGGCGGAAGTACTGGGCGACGGTCAGGCGCAGGATGCCGAGCAGCCAGGCCTCGCGGTTGGCGACCTTGTCGAGCTGCTCCCACTGGCGCAGGAACACGAGCAAGGCCTCCTGCAGCAGGTCCTCGGCATCCGCGATCGGCACGCTCGCCGCCATCAGCAACCGGATGAGCTTCGGGCGCACCTTGTCCAGGAACTCGCGGAACTCCGAGCTGGCGGCCGCATCAGGTAGAAATGGTCGATTCATGGTCGGTAAGCGGTCTGCCAATGGTCCGGGAGTGTAGCGCGTTTCCACGACGGGCGCCAGCCCGGGAGGTTTCCCGAGCAGGATACTGCCCGGGTGCCGCCGCCAGCGTGGTGGAGCAGGGGTGCGCCGCGCGCGCTAGCGCGGCCGCGGGGGGGCGTTGCGGATCTGTGCCGCGTCCACCAGGTGGAGCTTTTCCGCGAAGGGATAGCCGTTGATGGTGTCGCGGAAGCGCTGCGGATCGAGCTGGCGCTCGCGGGCCCGGGTGTGAAAGGCCGGCAGCTCGAAGAGGAAGTCTCCCAGGCGCGCGATGTGGAAGGTCTCGAGCGCCAGCGGATCGGTCAGCAGCTCGAGGATCAGCTGGTAGTCGGGCTCGGCCATGTTGGCGGTCTGGCGGGGATCGCTCTTGACCAGCACCGAGTCATAGAGCTCGAGGGTGCGCGCGAGCTGGCTCGTGTAGTTGAAGGGGCCGTGGCTCTTGTCGCTGCGCGCGCCGCGCGCCTCGAGGCGGTGGCGAAGCTTGGGTGGCAGTGAAACGGTCGAGCGGTGAGGCCGCTGGCGAGGCACGACCGCGATCTTATCCGATCGCCGGAAGCGGGAGCAAAACCCGGGCGCCGCGTCTGTCCCGGAAAGGGCGGCGCCGAGCAACTCCAATGCAACAACCGCCGCGGGGCCTGGCGGGCGGCAGCCGCGGCTGGGGTGGGAGGGCGTGAACGCGCATGGGCGACGACCGGCATCTGGACGACACCGACGTCGAGGATCTGCTGACCTGGCGCATCGCGGCGGCGTGCAGCCGGCGCATCGTCGGCCATCTGCTGAGCGGCTGCGGCGAGTGTCGCAGGCGGCTCCGGGAGAAGCTGCGCCAGACCCGGGACGCGCCCGCGGACGAAGCCCTCTACGACCGGGCGCTGATCGCGGCGATCGTCGAGAGCGGCGCCGCCTTCCGCGGCGAGCAGGCGGACCGCAGGGCGGGCGCGGCGCTCTGGGCGGGGCTGCGGGAGATGCCGGCGGGCCGGCGGGCGACGTTGGTGCTGAACTCGCGCCGCTACCGGACCGGCGGCGTGCTCGAGGCGATCTGCCGCGACTACCGCGAGGCCTCATGGCGGGAGCCGCGCGCGGGGCTCGCCCTGGCCGAGCTTGCCGTCGCCCTCGCCGGATGCCTCGACCCTGCCGGGCGCAGCGCCGAGCGCCTGGCCGACCTGCGCGGCGAGGCGCTGGCCATCGCCGCGAACGCACACCGGCTGGTGGCGCGGCCGCGGGAGGCGGACCGGTTGCTGCGCCGCGCCGCGGCGACGCTGAGGCGGGGCAGCGGCGACCTGCTGCTGCAAGGGCTGCTGTTGAGCTATGCCGGCAGCCTGTGGCAGACCTGCCGGCGTTTTCGGCGGGCGGCGGTGGCATTTGGCCGCGCCGAGCAGGTCTACCGCAGCATCGGCGAGCGGCATCTCGCGGCGCAGTCGCTGGTGGCCAGGGCCGGCGCCAGCGGCCACGTGCATCCCGGGCGCGGCGTGCGGCTGATCCTGCGGGCGATCCCCGAGATCGACGCCGGCCGCGATCCGCATCTCGAGCTGGCGGCGCACCATGGCCTGGCGTGGTTCCTGAACGACGCCGGGCAGGGGCAGGCGGCGCGGGCGGAGGTGGAGCGGAGCGCGGCGCTGTACCAGCGGAGCGGCGACGCCGTGGCGAGCCTGTCGCGCGCCTGGCTGGAGGGCCGGATCGATCGCTCGCTCGACCAGCTGGACGGGGCGCGGCGGTCCTACGAGCGAGCCTGGATGGGCTTCGCGGAGCTGGGCATGCAGATCCATCTGACCATGGTCGCCATCGATCGCGCCGAGCTGAAGGTGGCGACCGGCGAGCATGCCGGTGCCGCGGCGCTGCTCGGCGAGACGATGCTGCTGATGCGGAGCTGGGGCATCGGCCACGAGACGCGGCGGGTGCTGCGGCTGCTGCACGCGGCGGTGGCCGCGGGCCGCGGCGGGCGGACCGTATTCCGCCAGGCGTCGCTCGGAGTGCGGCGCTGCTGGGCGCCGGCGGCAGAGGAGCGGAGCCTCTCCTGAGGCCGGCCGGAGGCGCTGGCGCCGGTCGCGGCCGCCGCCACGCCGGCAGCTGCCGCCGGCGGTGGCGAGCCATGGGCGCGGCGGCCGGCGTGGTGGCGGCCGCCGCGCTGCTGGGCGCCGGCCGCATCAACACCAGCGCCAGCCTGCCGCGCGGCCTGTATCTCGAGATCCCGTGCGGCTGGCTGCGGCGGCAGCCGGCGCGCGGCGACCTGGTCCTGGCATGCCCGCCCGCGGCGGGCGCGGAGCTGGCCCGCCGGCGCGGCTACCTGGGTGAAGGACCCTGCGCCACGCGCGCTACCCGCGCCGCCGGCGCCGGCGGCGGCGTTTCCGGCGGTGGTGCTGCCGGCAATGACGCTACCGGCGGCGGCGCTGCCGGTGCAGGCGGCGGGGTGGCGCCGCTCGGCAAGCTGGTGCTGGCCGTCGCCGGCGACGAGGTGGCCCTGGGCGCCGCCGGCCTGATAGTGAACGGCCGGGCCGTCGCCGGGTCGTTGCCGCTGGCGCGCGACAGCGCCGGGCGGCCGCTCGCGCACCAGCCCTTCGGCACCCGCCGGCTGGCACCAGGCGAGGTGTGGCTGTTCTCGCCTTTCCATCCGCGGTCGTACGACAGCCGCTACTTCGGACCGGTGCAGGCGGCGGCGATCCGCGGCTGGCTGATGCCGTTGCTGATCGTCGCCGACGACCGCTTCCCGGAGCGCCGCATCCACCGCTTCCACCTGGCGGCGGTGGCGGCGCCGCCGGATTGATACAATCGGCGGCGGCAGATCGCCTTTCCCCAAACCTACCAGCGAGCCCGACCATGTCCGAGAGCAGCCCCACTGCCGTCGCCGCGCCCGCCGCGCCGTCCGCCGCCGCGCCCGTCCTGGACCCGGAGCTGCCGCGGCCGATGTCGCTTGGCGCGGTGCTTGGCATCACCATGATGCGCCGCCTCTGGATCGCCCAGATCATCTCGGTGTTCGGCGACTTCCTGGTCCTCTTCGCGGTGATCGGCGTCCTGACTTTCAATCTCCACGCGACCGCCGCGCAGGTCACCGGCGTCCAGGTCGCCTTTCTGCTGCCGATCGCGGTCCTCGGCGTCATCGCCGGCGTTTTCGTCGACCGCTGGCCGCTCAAGCTGACGATGGTCGGCAGCGACGTCATCCGCGCCGCGCTCGTCCTGCTGCTGCTGCTGGCCACGCGGATGTGGCATTTCTACGGCGTGCTGGCGGCGATCAGCGTGGTGTCGAGCTTCTTCGGCCCAGCCCAGGGCGTGGCGATCCGGTACGCGGTGCCGCTGCACGGCCTGCGCGCCGCCAATGTCCTGATGCAGCAGGTCATGTTCGGGATGCGCATCCTGGGACCCGCGGTGGCGGCGTTCCTGGTGGGCTCCTTCGGGCCGGTCAGCTGTTACCTGGGGGACTCCGCCAGCTTCGTGATCTCCGCGCTGCTGATCGCCTCGGTGGCGTTCGTCCAACCCGCGCCCGCGCCGGCGCCGGCGCCGCGGCCGGCGGCGAACTCCGAGCAGCGGTCGGCCCTCGGCCGCATCGGGATGGACATGCAGCAGGGCATCAGCTTCATCGTCCACCATGCCGGCCTGCTGTTCGTCATCCTGGCCACGGCCTCCGGCATGTTCGTCATCGGCTGCTTCGGCCCGCTGATCGCGATCTACGTGCGCGACATCCTCCGCGGCTCGACGCAGACCTTCGGCATCGCCAGCGCGCTCATCGGCGTGGGCATGCTGGTCGGCGTCAACGCCCTCGCCGTGCTGGCCAAGAACGTCAAGAGCGCGGTCCTGGTCTACGCGGGCCTCGCCGGCATCGCCGCCGGCCTGGCGCTGATGGTGGCGGTCACCTACGTCTGGTCCACCCTGCTGGGCAACTTCGTGATCGGTCTGGCGGTCGCCGGCATCGTCATCCCGTCGCAGACCATGATCCAGCAGGAGACGCCGCCGGCGCTGATGGGCCGCGTGGGGTCGACGGTGATGTCGCTGATCTTCACCGCGCAGATCTCCGGCCTGTTGCTGAGCGGCTGGCTCGCCGCGGCCATCGGCGTGCGCCGCGTCTTCGCGGTCTGCGCCATCCTGCTCGCGGTGCTGATCGTGGTGGGGCGCCTGTGGATGGAGCCGAAGAGCGCGGCGCCCGCGGCGGCGGCGGCGTGAGCGCGGGGCCGCCCGCGCAGCAGGAGACCGCCATGGCGGAGAGTGCGACGCTGCCAGGCAGCCACGTGGTGCTCGAGGCGCTCGCGCACCGCCACGTCGACGGCCTGGTGGCCGCGGCGGCGGCCGACCCCGCGCTCTACCGGTTCAGCCCGGTTCCCCAGGGCAAGGCCGAGGTGACGCGCTACGTCGCGACCGCCCTGGCCGCGAAGGACGCCGGCAGCGCGGTGCCATATGCGATCGCCCGCGCACAGGATGGGCTGGTGATCGGTTCCACCCGGTTCTTCGATCTGGAGCGCTGGGCGTGGCCGGAGGGTCACCCCGCAAACGGCCGCGGCGCTCCGGACGCCGGCGAGATCGGCTACAGCTGGCTGACCGCCGCGGCGATCCGGACGGCGGCCAACACCGAGGCCAAGCTGCTGCTGCTGACCCACGCCTTCGAAACCTGGCAGGTGCTGCGCATTTGTTTTCACACCGACGCGCGCAACGCCCGCTCGCGTGCCGCGCTCGAGCGCATCGGCGGGCAGCGCGAAGGGATCCTGCGGTCCCATCGCATCGCCGCCGACCACATCGCGCGCGACTCGGTGCGCTATTCGATCGTCGCGGCGGAATGGCCGGAGGTCAAGCGGCGGCTGCGCGAGCGCCTGGCGCGAGGGTGACCGGGTCGGAAGCCGAACGAGCGGGCGGCGCACTACCGGGGCCTGGCGGGCGCCTCCAGACGCCCGCCGCTCTCGGCCTCGGCCAGCACGCGGCCTTCGCTGCCGGCGGGGCGCAGGATGCCCAGCAGGTCGGCGAGGGTCGGCGCGAGATCGAGGGTCGAGACGCGGCCGGCGAAGCGGCCGGCGCGCACTCCCGGGCCGGCGAGCAGCAACGGCACCTGCGTGTCGTAGGCGTAGGGGCTGCCGTGGGTGGTGCCGCTGAGCTTGCCGGGCACCCAGAACGGCTCGGCGACCAGCACCACGTCGCCGCTCAGCTTGGGGTGGAAGCTGCGCTCGATGCGCTCGGCGATGCCGGTGTGCGGCAGGCGCCCGTCGAGGATGCGGGTGCGGCCGTAGGCGGCGTAGATGCCCGGCACCCGGGCGATCGCCGCGGCGGCGGCCTCCTCCGCGTCAGCGTGGGGGACATGGTGAGCGTCGAGGGCAGCGAGGTCGAGGTAGAGGTTGGTCTCGACCAGGGCCGTCACCCAGTGGCCGGGTCCGAAGGCCGCGCCGAGCGCCTGCTCCACGGCGGCGGTGACGGCGCCCTCGTCGTAGGCGCCGGCGGGGAGCCGGGCCTCGCGCGCCGCTCCCGGCACCGGCGCCACGCCGTGATCGGCGGTGACCACCACCAGCACGCGGCCGAGACCCCCGGGCACGGTGCGGCCCAAGAACTCGAAGAAGGCCGCCAGCTGCCGGTCGGTGCGCACCGCGGCGTCGATCACCTCGGGGCTGTCGGGGCCGAAGGCGTGGCCGATGTAATCGTTGCTCGACAGGTTGATCGCCAGCAGGTCGGGGACCTCGCCCTGCCCCAGGCGCTCGCGGCGGATCAGCTCGCGCGCGGTGTCGAGGGTGAAATCGTTGCCGAACGGCGTGGTGGCGAAGGCGGCGTAGAAATCGGCTCCCGGCCGCGTGCCGCCGCCGGTGATGAGGTGCGGGAAGCCGGTGCCCAGGGCCGAGGGGTCGACCGCCCAGCGGCTGCCCGGGGTCCAGGCGCGGGCCAGAGCGGCGGCGGGCACCGACGGCGTCCACTCCTTGCCGAACCAGGCGTCGGGACGGCGCTGCGCGTTCCAGGCCGTCACCCACGGTGGCAGGGTGCCGTCGGGGCGATAGTAGCGGCTGCTGATCCAGGCGCCGCTCTGGTCGTCGAACCAGAGCACCCCGTCGGCCAGGCGGCCGGCCATCAGCACCGCCGCGCGGTCCTTGAGCGCCAGGCCCCAGACCTTGGCCCGCCCGCCGGTGGCCAGCTTGAGCTCGTCGCCCACCGTGCTCACCCGCAGCGTCACCGGCGAGATCCCCATCCGCGCCGCCCCGCCGGCCGCGCCAGCGCCCATGCCGCCGGCCGCGCCGGGAGCCGTCCCGGCGGCGTCCGCAGGCGGTGCGGCGCCGACCAGCGGGCTGTCGGGATCCTCCACGCAGTAGCGGCGGCGCCCCAGCTCGCGGTCATACCAGACGTTGCCGACGATCCCCGACTCGTAGGGCAGTGCGCCGGTGAGCTGCACCGAGTGCCCCGGTCCGGTGAACAGCGGGTAGTGGTCGTGACGGGCGTCGGCGAAATAGGCTCCCCGCTCCATCAGGTAACGGAAGCCCCCGACCCTGGCCGCCTGGCGCGATCGGTCAGGCGCCTTGCCGGCGCCACGGGCCGCGCCCGCGCCATCCTCGCCGCCGCCGCTGGCCGCCCGCGCCGGCAGCCAGAGGTCGGCGAAACGGGTCAGGTAGTCGGCGCGGAACTGGTCGATCGAGATCACCACCACCAGCCGCGGTGGCGGCCCCGCGAGCCCGACCGGCGTGGCGCCGTCGGCCCGGGTCGCGGTAATTCCCGGCAGTCCCGCCAGCCCCGCCAGCCCCGCCAGCGCGACCAGCGCCACCGGCCCCGCCAACGCCGTCAACCCGGCCGGTGCCGGTCGCCGGGCATGCACCAGTCGCCGTGACCCAGCCGGCAGCCGCTCCCGGAACCAACGCAGTGTCCAGCGCCGCATCCGCCGCCCCGCTTGCCGCGCTACCCGAAGCGGCCGGTGATGTAGTCCTCGGTCTGCTTCTCGCGCGGCCGCGTGATCATCGTCTTCGAGTCGTTGAACTCCACCAGCTTGCCGAGATAGAAGAGGGCGATGTAGTCCGCCACCCGCGCCGCCTGCTGCAGGTTGTGGGTGACGATCGCCACCGTGTAGTCCTCGACCAGCTCCTGGATGAGCTCCTCGATCGCCGCCGTCGAGATCGGATCCAGGGCCGAGGTCGGCTCGTCGAGCAGCAGCACCTCGGGCTTGACCGCGATCGCCCGCGCGATGCACAGCCGCTGCTGCTGCCCGCCCGACAGGCCGCGGCCGCTCTGCTTGAGCTTGTCCTTGACCTCGTTCCACAGCGCCGCCTTGCGCAGCGCCCACTCCACCCGCTCGTTCATCTCCGCCGGCCGCAGCCGCTCGTACAACCGCACGCCGAAGGCGATGTTCTCGTGGATCGACATCGGGAACGGCGTCGGCGCCTGGAACACCATGCCGACCCGCTTGCGCAGCAGGTTCAGGTCGAGGCTCGGATCGAGCAGGTCGACACTGCCGTCGAGCAGGATGCGGCCTTCGGCGCGCTGCTTCGGGTAGAGCTGGTACATGCGGTTGAAGGTGCGCAGCAGCGTCGATTTGCCGCAGCCGGACGGGCCGATGAAGGCAGTCACCCGGTTGGCATAGATCGTCAGGTCGATGCCCTTGAGGGCATGCGTCTTGCCGTAATAGAAGTGGACGTTTTCCACCTCGATCTTCGGCTCCGGAGGGGTTTCCGGCGCGTCGTCGAGATGGTCCACCTGCAGCGCCGGCAGCAGCGGCGCCGCCCGCCCGGTGGCCGCCGCGGGGGACACGCCGGTAGCGTCGGCAGCCCCGGACACTCCGGGAGACGCCGTCTGAGGCTCGGACACGCTGGTCATCATCGAGAGGTTACCCCGCTTTCTGCTGCCGGAAGACGATCCGCGCCACGATGTTGAGCACCAGCACGCTCAGGGTGATCAGCAGCGACGCCGTCCAGGCCAGCTTCTGCCAGTCGGGATAGGCGCTGTTGGCGAAGTTGAAGATCACCGAGGGCAGGTTGGCGATCGGCGCGTTCATGTTGGTGCTCCAGAACTGGTTGTTGAGGGCGGTGAACAGCAGCGGCGCGGTCTCGCCGCTGATCCGCGCGATCGCCAGCAGCACGCCGGTGAGGATGCCGGAGCGCGCGGCGCGGTAGGCGACCAGCACCACCACCTTCCAGCGCGGTGCGCCGAGCGCCGCCGCCGCCTCGCGCAGCGACACCGGCACCAGGCGCAGCATGTCCTCGGTGGTGCGCACGACGATCGGGATGGCGATGATCGCCAGCGCCGCCGCTCCCGCCCAACCCGAGAAGTGTCCCATCCGCATCACCATCACCGCGTAGACGCAGAGGCCGATGATGATCGACGGCGCGGAGAGCAGGATGTCGTTGACGAAGCGGGCGATCTCGGCGAACCAGCCGCTCTTGCCGAACTCGGCCAGGTAGGTGCCCGCCAGGATGCCCACCGGCGCTCCCACCAGGGTGCCGGCGCCGATCATCAGCAGGCTGCCGACGATCGCATTGATCAGGCCGCCGTCGCTGCCCGGCCCCGGCGTCGATTGCAGGAACACGATCGGGCGCAACGCCACGATGCCGCGCACCGCCAGCGTCCACAGGATCCACAGCAGGAACGCGATGCCGATCCCCATGGTGGTGACCGACAGCGTCAGCGCCGCCCGGTTCGTCACCCGCCGGCGGCGGTACAGGCCGCTCGAATAGATCTCGGTGTAGCGCGGCGGCGGCGGCGCGGCCGCGATCGTCTCGGGCGCGGCCGTCTCGGGCGCGGTCGAGGTCGGAGTCGAGGTCGGAGTCGCCATCAGCTCGGCCTGCCTTCCATGCGCTTGAGCCGCAGCAGCAGCAGCTTCGAGCACGCCAGCACGATGAAGGTGATGATGAAGAGGATCAGGCCGAGGGTGATCAGCGACGAGGTGTAGAGGGCGCCCACCGCCTCGGCGAACTCGTTGGCCAGGTTCGCGGAGATGGTGTTGCCGGGCATGAACAGCGAGGCGCTGAGCTCGTGCGCGTTGCCGATCACGAAGGTGACCGCCATGGTCTCGCCCAGCGCCCGCCCGAGGCCCAGCATGATGCCGCCGGCGACGCCGACCCGGGTGTAGGGCAGGACGATGCGGGACATCACCTCCCAGGTGGTGGCGCCGACCGCGTAGGTGGACTCCTTGAGGATCGACGGCACCGTCTCGAAGACGTCGCGCATCACCGCCGAGATGAACGGGATGACCATGATCGCCAGGATGAGGCCGGCGGTGCCCAGGCCGATGCCGAGCGGCGGCCCCTGGAACAGCGATCCTACCAGCGGCCAGCCGCCGAGATGGTCGGTGACCCACGGCTGGGCGTGGTCGGCGAGCAGCGGCGCCAGCACGAACAGCCCCCACATGCCGTAGATGATGCTGGGGATCGCCGCCAGCAGCTCGATCGCCGTGGCCAGCGGCTGCTTGAGCCAGCGTGGGCAGAGCTCGGTGACGAAGAGAGCGATGCCGAAGCTGATCGGCACGCCGAACAGCATCGCGATGGCCGAGGTGACCAGGGTGCCGTAGATCTGGACCAGGGCGCCGAAGCGCTCGGTGACCGGGTTCCACTCGCGGCTGGTGACGAAGCTCCAGAAGCCGAACCGGTGCAGCGCCGGCCGGCTGCCCCAGCAGAGCGAGAGCAGGATCGCCGCCAGCAGCGAGAACACCACGATGGCGAAAAACAGCGTGCTGCCCTCGAACAGGCGGTCGGCGAGCCGCTGGGCGCGGCCGCCGGCGGCAGCCGGCGCCCGGAACGGCTGCGGCACGCCGTCCGGGCTGTCCGGACCGCCTGGACCGCCCTGCCGGGCGGGTGCGACGGGTACGGCGCTGGCGGGTGCGCTCATCAGCCGCGGCGGCCGCTGCTCACTTCCCGGTCCACACCGGCTTGCCGCCGGCGGTGATCTGCTTTTGCCAGCTGTCCTCGACCAGCTTGACCACATTTGCCGGGATCGGCACGTAGTCGAGCTGGCTCGCCAGCTGAGAGCCGTTGTGATACGCCCAGTTGAAGAAGGCGAGCACCTCGCGGGTGGCCTCGGGCTTCGGCGGGTTCTTGTAGAGCAGGATGAAGCTGGCGCCGGTGATCGGCCACGACTCCGCGCCGGGCTGGTTGGTCAGCAGCAGGTAGAACCCGGGCGCCTTCGCCCAGTCGGCATTGGCCGCCGCCGCCTGGAAGCTCTCGGCGCTGGGCTTGGCGAACTTGCCCGCCTTGTTCTGCATCAGCACGAAGGCGAGCTTGTTCTGCAGCGCGTAGGCATACTCGACGTAGCCGATGGCGCCGTTGATGCGGCTGGCGTAGGAGGCGACGCCCTCGTTGCCCTTGCCGCCGACGCCGACCGGCCACGCCACCGAGGCATCCTCGCCGACGCTCTTCTTCCACTCCGGGCTCACCTCGGAGAGGTAGTGGGTGAAGATGAAGGTGGTGCCGGAGCCGTCGGAGCGGTGGACCACCGAGATCGCGCGGTCCGGCAGCTTGAGGCCGGGATTGAGCGCCTTGATCGCCGGATCGTCCCACTTCTTGACCTTGCCCAGGTAGATCTCGGCGAGCAGCGTGCCGCTGAGCTTGACCTGGCCGGGGCCGATCCCCTCGACGTTGACCACCGGTACCACGCCGCCCATGATCATCGGGAACTGCAGCAGGCCGTTGGCGTCGAGCTCCTTGGGCTCGAGCGGCTTGTCGGAGGCGCCGAAGTCGACGGTCTTGGCCTCGATCTGCTTGATGCCGCCGCCCGAGCCGATCGACTGGTAGTTCATGGCGACGCCCGTCTTGGCCTTGTAAGCCTCCGCCCACTTGGCATAGACCGGATAGGGGAAGGTCGCCCCGGCGCCCGAGATGTCCGTCGCCACGGCGGGCAGCGCCGCGGTCGCCGTGGCGAGCACCAAGGCGGCTGCGGCCAGCAGCTGCGTCCTGAGGCGGGACTTGGCCCGCGCAGATCCAGAGCGGTATCGCATGTCAACAGTTCCTTTCCGGTTGGCGCAACGTTGATCGGAAAGCGGCTCGCCCGGGTTGGCGCCCGGGCCGGGCCGCAAACACCCTGGCAGCCTGCGGCCCGCGGAGGTCCGCGGCCGAAGCCAACAAGGGATCGCCCCGATAGGGGTGATTCTCTGGACCGGGAGTGGCAGCGAAAGGTCCGGAGGGTCACAAGGGTGTGACAGCGACGCCACGCCGATGTGGCAGCGCCGCCGTCGCCGTCGTCGCACATTCGCCGGCGCCGGTCGCCGCGGCCGCCGGCGCCGCTTCCCCCGCCGGCTGCCGGCGACCTTCCCGCCGGTGACGCCGGGGGGGCTGGCCGCGGCTGTCACGGCGCCGTCACCCAAGTGCTTCGCAGCTGTCACGGGATGGCTCGCATCGCTCCTTGAAAGCCTGCCGGGGCTCGTCTACTGTAACCGCCGACCGCGCGCAGCACCGCTCGCTTTTACTATGCCTGGACATCAGGCTCTAGAGAAAGGAATAAGCTCATGAGGAGAGGCTTCTTGCAGCAAGCAGTCGCGACGCTGGCGGCCGTGCCGGCGCTCCTGGCGCTGGCGTTGGTGCTCGCCGGCCGGCCCGCCGCCGCCCAGGTGGTGGTGACCTCGCAGGACGGCAACATGACCTACCGTCTCGGCATGCTCGCCCAGGTCCAGGGCCAGGCCGAGGACAACGCCGCGGCCAACAGCGGCACCGCGGACAGCCTCGGGTACCTCCGCCGCTGGCGTCTCCAGGGCGAGTTCACGTTCTACAAGAACTTCGAGATGTTTTTCGAAACCGACGATCCCAACTACGGCAAGGGCAACGCCGACGGCACCAAGAACGTGCCGACGATGATGCTGCAGACCCTGTACATGACCTATAAGTTCGCGCCGGAGTTCATGATCGACGCCGGCGAGCTGCTCGGCGTCAACAGCTACAACCACCTGCAGTCGGCGGCCTCGATCCTGCCGATCGATCTCGGCGCCTTCACCAACCTGGAGAGCACGCCGCTGACCGCCAACAACGGCCGCGACTGGGGCGTCGAGGCGCGCGGCTACATCGCCGACCACCTCGAATACCGGGCCGGCGCGCTCGAGGGCCTGCGCGGCGTCGGGGACCGCAACCCGCTGCGCCTGCAGGGCCGCCTCTCCTACTACTTCTGGGGGATCGAAACCACCCGCTTCTATCGCGGCACCTCGCTCGGCAAGTTCGCCACCTGGGAGATCGGCACCAGCTACGACGCCCAGTCCGGCAAGAGCGCCGCCGCCAACCCGAAGGGCTACAAGATGTACGACTTCGACACCTTCTTCGATCAGCCGGTCAACGGCGGCGACGGCATCACCATCCAGGCCGATTACCAGCACTACGACGGCGGCACCCTGGTGACGGCGCTGCCGAAGCAGCACGTGCTGCTGGTGGAGGGCGGCTACTACATCAACGCGCTCAAGACCCAGCCCTTCGCCCAGTACACCGAGGAGAAGTACGACTCCGGCATCACCCTGCCGAACCAGAAGCAGTGGCAGGTGGGCCTCGGCTTCTACTTCCACGGCTACAACTCGAACTTCAAGATCGGCTACGGCCACGTCGACGAGGACAACGTCCGCAACCGCAAGAACATCGTGGCGCAGTACCAGTACTCGTTCTTCTAGGCCGCGGCCACCCCCGGCCAACTGCTGCCGCCGACGCCGGGCGACGCTCCGCAGAATGCGGGCCGTCGTCCGGCGTCGTGTCGTTTGGGGTGGGGGAGGGAGCCGCTCAGGCGGGGGGGTGACGCGGGCGGTCGCTCTCGCCGCGCACCTCGTCGCGCGTCGGGACCGCCGCGATGCCGGGCCAGAGCGCCGCCCAGTGGACGCAGCGATCGAGGTCGTGCTGGGCCGTCCCATGCGGCTTGCCCCCGGCCGGCAGGGCGGCCGGGACGTCTTCGCACAGCGCCGGCCAGGACTCGGAGTTGGCGGTGGCCGGCTCGACGTGCGCCACCTCCTTGCCGTCCTGCTCGACCCGCACGTCGACCGGGCCCGGATGGCGCAGGCTCTTGTCGCCGAAATGCAGGCGGACGAGGGTGGCGGCGCCGGCCTTCACCTCGAAGGGGATCGCTTCCGGATCCACCCGCGACGGCGTGAGGTAGCCCTGGGCGGAGCTGTAGCGCTGGTGGCGCTCCTGCGTCACCCGCAGCAGGTGCCTGCCCGGCGCGAGCTCGAGGTCGAAGTTGCGCGGCCCGGTGGGGATCAGGACCGGCCCGGGAGCCGCCGAGCCGACGAAGCGGCCGTCCACGTAAAGGAACAGCAGCCACCGCTGATTCACCGGCGCCTCCGCGTCCACCACCTCCACCGGCCGGTAGGTCACCGCGAACCGCACCTTGACCGCGGCGCCGGGGCCGGCAGCGGCGGCGGCAGGTTCCGGGCGGGCCGCCGGCGGCGCCACGGTGGGCGCGGGCGGCGGGACAGGTGCCGGGGCCGGCGGCGGCGAGACCGGCGCGGCCTGGGGCGATGGCGCGGCGGCCGGCGCGGCGCCGCCGGCCAGCCCGACCAGCTTCTTCAGCAGCTCGTCCGAGGCGCCAGCCTGGTGCAGCGCCACGAGGTCGGCGCTGCCGACCGTCGCCGGCCGGTTGCCGGTCTTGTCGAGCCAGGCCACGATGACCGGCTCGGTCACCCCGCCCCGCAGCATCTGCACCACCTGCGCCACCACCGCATCGGTCGCCGGCGCGCCGGCCTCCGGGCCGCCGGCCGGGGCGGCGGCGGGTGCCGCCACCGCCGGGCCGCCGGCCAGCACGGCCAGGCAGGCGAGGACCGCCGCCAGGCGCCACTGCCGGCCTGGACGATCGCAAGCGAAACTGCCGGCGGCAGCATGCGCCGCCTCACGCCGATTACCTTTCATCCTGTCCCCTTCCCAGATTGGAAAATGGATCAACGACCGCGCCGGTGATGACAAATCGATCGTCCCCAATCGTAGCACAGGCCCGCGGGCGCCGAGGGCACGCGGAGCCACTACCGCCGGGCGGCCATCGGCATCCCCCCTGCTGCTCTCGGTGCAGCTCTCGGCGCACCCCTCGGCGGCGAGCTCCCGGGCCGTGCGTCGTGCACCGCCGCCGTCGCACCGCGTTGGAACCGGCAACCGGCGGCCTGGAACCGTTTCATAACCCTCCCGCTACAGCCTTCTGCACCCGCACCGGGCGATGATCCGCGGATTGCCATGGTCCGGCACGCGGTCGCGGTCCGCGTCGAGCGCCGGCGCGATGGAAAGGAGGCATCATGGGAAGATCCGGTGCGTGGGTGCCGCCAGGCGCGGCGCTGCTGCTGGCGGCGGCGATGCCGCTGCTGCTCGTCCGGCCGGCGGCGGCGCAGCTGCTGCTCACCTCGGCGGACGGCGGGACCACCTTCAAGCTGGGAACCATCGCGCAGATCCAGGGCGAGGCCACCGACAACGCTCCCGGCGACGGCCGCGCCTACAACCTGTTCTTCCGCCGCGTCCGCATCGAGGGGGCCGCGCAGTCGGGCGATCTGTCGCTGTTCTTCGAAACCGACTCCGGCACGCTCGGCAAGGGCAATCCCGACGGCACGAAGCAGTCGGCCACCGGCCTGGTGTTCCTCGATTTCGCGGTCACCTGGACCTTCGCCAAGGAGCTCCACCTCGACGGCGGCCTCATCCGCCTGGCGCCCACCTACACCCACAACCAGGCCGCCAACTCGACGCTGGCGCTCGACATCAGCCCCTACGCCTACGTCGAGAGCACGCCGCTCGAGACCAACAGCGGCCGCGACTTCGGCGTGCAGGCCCGCGGCTACTTCGACGACCATCTCGAGTACCGCCTGGGTGTCTTTCAGGGACTTCGCGGCAAGGACGAGGTCAATCCCTTCCGCGTCAGCGGCCGGCTGGCCTACTACGTGTTCGGCGCCGAAGAGGGCCTCTATTACCGCGGCACCTCCCTGGGCACGCAGCGGACGCTCTCGTTCGGGACCGCCTTCGATACCCAGAAAAGCTACAAGAACTACAACTTCGACGTGTACTACGACCAGCCGCTGCACGGCGGCGACGGCCTGACCTTCGAGCTCGACCACAGCTGGTACGACGGCGGCGCTTTCCTGCCGACCCTGCCCAAGCAGACCACCTCCCTCGCCGAGGTCGGCTACTACTTTCACTCCTGCAAGCTGCTGCCGTTCTTCCAGTACGCGCAGGAGAGGTTTGCCGCCGGCGTCGCCCAGCCGAGCGAGCGGCGCTTCCAGACCGGCATCGGCTACTACCTGCACGGCTACAACTCCAACCTCAAGCTGGCCTGGACCCGCATCGACCGCGACGGCCTGCCGGGAGCCAACGACGTGGTGATCCAGTACCAGTTCTACGTCTTCTGACCGCGGGCCTCGGTCATTGCGGCGAATCGCCGCCCCAGGTCCGTCCAATGCCGAACTGCGGCACCAGCGTCTGGGCCATCTCGCGATGGTCCTTGAGCACCCGCAGGTTGGCGGCCGCGAAGCGGCGGATGTCGGGGTCGGCGGTGTGCTTCGCCGCCCACCGGAAGTAGCGCACGTCGGCGACGTGGTACTCGGCCATCATGTTGACGTAGTAGCGGTTGAACTCGTAGTCGCCGCCGGCCAGGTGCTCCAGCGCCCGGTAGTCCCACTCCTCGCGCTGGTCGAGGCCGGCCGGCAGGGCGACGCCCTTGGCGGCGGCGAGCTGGCGCAGCTGCTCGTTGGTCTTGGCGAAGTCGTCGAGCATCTGGCGGGCGAGGCTCTTCACCCTGGGGTCGGCGGTGTGGCCGGCGGCCAGCTCGCCCAGCTTCACCTCCGTCATGCCTTCCCGTGCGGCCTGCGCCAGGAAGCGCTGATCCGCGGTGGCACCGCCGCGAGCGCCGCCGTAGGTCCAGGGGGCGATGCAGCCGGCGGTCCACGCCGCGGCGATGCCCGCGATGCACAGGGCGAGGGGATGGAGTTTGTGCATGGCATGATCCTCCTGCGTCGGGTTCGGCGGCGCCCCAACGCTGCTCATCGCAGCGCCCCCGTCGCATAGGAGAGCGCGGCGTACTGGCTCTCGTAGTCGTACCTGGCGCTCAAGTTCTCGATCTCGGCCTGGGTGAGGTTGAGCTGCGCCTGCGTCAGCTCGACGATCGAGGAGAGGCCGAGGTCGTAGCGTCCCTGCGCCAGCTCGAGCGCCAGGTTCGCCTGGCGCAGCAGCTCGACGGTGACGTCGAGGCGTTCATAGGCCGTCCTGGCGCTGCCCCATGCCGACCGGACGTCGCGGGAGATGATCTCTTCCAGCGCCCGCACCTGCTGGTCGGCCTCCTGGGCGCGGAGGTGGGCGGCGGTGCGCCGCGCCGCGAAGAGATGGCCGTTGAACAGCGGCACCTCGACGTTGATCGCCGCCCCTTCGTAGTGGTTGGGGACGGTCGCCGCATCGGGGCCGATCGCCGGCAGGGAGCCGGCGGTGCCGAGGAAGCTCACGGTCGGCCGCTGCAGGTCCTTCTCCGCCTGCTCGGTGCGGTAGGCGGCGTCGCGGCCCAGGCGCAGGCTCAGCAGGTCCGGCCGCAGCTGCAGCGCGCCGGCGACCAGCGGCTCGGGACTGTCGGTCGGGCGGGGCGGCAGCGGCTCGTCGGCGAGCGCGTAGCTGGCGGGTCGGTCCGAACCGATGGCCCGCGCCAGCTCGGCGAAGGCGCTCGCCAGCTGATCCTGGGCGCGAATGAGCAGCACCTTGGCCTGCGACACGTTGACCTGGGCGAAGCTCACGTCGAGCTGCGACCGCAGCTTGTTCTGGGCCAGCGCCGTGACCTGGTCGGCGAGCACCTGCCGCGACCCGACGGTCTCCCGGGCCACCTTGATCAGCGCCTGCGCCGCGAGCACGCTGAAGTAGGCGCGGTCCACGCCGAGCAGCACCCCGGCACGGGTGGCCTGGTAGTTCTGCTCGGCGGCCCCGGCCCGCAACCGCGAGCTGGCGACCAGGTTGGGGGTGCGGCCGAGGTCGGTCAGCAGCTGCGAGACCACGATCCCCTGCCCCTCGCGGTTGAACAGGCGCGAGGCGGTGAGGGTGCCGGCGCCGATGCGCGCATCGCGATTGCCCAGCGAGCCGGTGACCTCGGCGGTGACGGTCGGGAAGTAGGCCGAGCGGGTCTGGATCACCAGCTGCCGCGATGCCGCCGCCTCGCTCTGCGCCGACAGCAGGTCCGGATGGTTGGCCAGCGCGGCGGCCTCCGCCTCCTTCAAGCTCAGGGTCGGCGGCGCCACCGCGGCCGGCGGCGGCGTGGCCGGTGCCGGCGCCGGCGCGGTCACGGCGGCGCCGGCGGTCGTCGGCGGGGCCGGCAGGGCCGGCGAGGCCGGCGGCGGCAATTGCTGCGCCATGGCCGCGGCGGCGGCGCCGGCGGCCGTCATCAGCACGAGCACGGTCAGCCGCGACCGCCGGTACCGCCCGCTCACGCCGCCGCTCCCCCGGCCGCCGGCGCCGCGGGCGCCGCCGGGGCCGCCGGCGCCGGCTTCGCCTCGCGGTACATCATCAGGTAGGCCGCGGGCACGATGAACACGGTGAGCAGCACCGAGGAGGTGAGCCCGCCGATCACCGCGCGCGCCAGCGGCGCGTACTGCTCGCTGCCGGTGCCCAGCTTGAGCGCCATCGGCACCATGCCGATGATGGTCGCCAGCGAGGTCATCAGGATGGGGCGCAGGCGCACCCGGCAGGCGGTGATCACCGCGTCCTCGAGCACCGGGATCTGCTCGCGCAGCCGGTGCGCGAAATCGACGATCAGGATGCTGTTGGACGCCGAGATGCCGACCAGCATCAGCACCCCCATCAGCGACATGACGTTGAGCGTCGTATGGGTGAGCGGCAGGGTGATCAGCACGCCGATCAATCCCATCGGCACCGCGAGCAGCACCAGCACCGGGTCCTTGAAGGAGCGGAACTGCGCCACCAGGATCAGGTAGAGCAGCACCACCGCCAGGCAGAGGCCGAGGGCGAAGCTGCGGAACGAGGCGTTCATCCCCTCCACCATCCCTCTGAGTGTGACCCGCACGTTGGCCGGCAGGTTCATTCCCTTGAGGATGCCCTGGATGGCGCCGGTGAGCTTGCCGAGGTCTTCCCCGGCGGGGGTGACGTAGACGTCGTTGACCCGCTGGATCTGGTAGTGGTCCACCTCCGTCGGGGTCTGCTGATAGCTCAGCTTGACCACCGCGTCCATGGTGGTCGGCTGGTTCAGCCGCGGCGAGCGCAGTGGGATGCTCTTGAGGTCGACGAAATTGTGGATCGCCGGCTGGCCGTGCTCGTAGTACTGCACGCTCAGGAAGTAGGCGTTGCCGCTCTTGGTGTCGACCCAGTAGTTGGGCGCAATCATCGAGTTCGAGTTGAGGGCGGTGATGAGGTTGTCGACGACGTCCTTCTGGGTCAGGCCCAGCTCGGCGGCGTGCACGCGGTCGACGTCGAGACGCACCGCCGGGTAGTTCATATCCTGGGGGATGTAGACCTCGCCGACGCCCGCCAGGCCGCGGATGCGCCGGCCCAGCTCCTGGGCGACGTCGTTGCCGCGGCGCAGGTCGGGGCTCGCGACCTGGACGTCGATCGGCGCCGGCAGGCCCATGTTGAGCACCGCGTCGACCATCGAGCCGGTCTGGAAGAAGGTGCGCAGCTCGGGGTAGCCGGGGGCGATCGCCCGCCGGGTCCTCGCCATGTACTCGAAGCTGCTGCGCCGGTGCGGCTCGTTGAGCTCGACCTGCACGGTGGCGGTGTAGGGGCCGGTGTTGGTGGTGTAGAGGGCCGAGAAGTCCGGGACGACGCCGATGTTGGCGACCACCATCTTGAAGTCGCGGCGGTCGACAACCTGGCGGATCAGGCCCTCGACTTTGGCGACGTACTGCTCGGTGACCTCGATGCGAGTGCCGGTCGGCACCTTCAGGTTGATGGTGAACTGGCCGGCGTCGGTCTGCGGGAAAAACGCCAGGCCGAGCAGCGGCCAGAGCGCCAGGCTGAGCACGAACAGGCCGAGCAGCAGCGCGACGCTGCGGCCCGGGCGCGCCACCGCCCGCCGCACCCACCGCTCGTAGACGTCGAGCAGGCGGCCGAAGCCGCGGTTGAAGCCGGCGTGGAAGCGCTGCCCCCAGGAGGCGCCGCCGGCCGCCGCGTGGCCGCCGCCGGCGTGCAGCGCGCTCCGCACGAAGCGCGAGCAGAACAGCGGGATGACGGTCATCGCCACCACGTAGGAGGCGAACAGCGAGATCACCACCGCCAGCGCCAGGGCCGAGAACAGGAACTTGCTGACCCCGTAGAGGAAGGTGACCGGGTAGAAGACCACCACCGTGGTGAGGGTGGCGGCGAGCACCGCCAGCGCCACCTCCGAGCCGCCGACCTCCGCCGCCACCGGCCCCGACTCGCCGATCTCGAGGTGGCGGTAGATGTTCTCGAGCGAGATCACCGAGTTGTCGATGATCCGGGAGAAGGCCAGCGCCAGGCCGCCCAGCACCATCGTGTTGACCGTCGAGTCCAGCATGTAGAGGACGACGAAGGTCGCCAGCGCCGAGAGCGGGATGGAGAGGAAGACCGCTGAGGTGGCGCGCAGGCTGCCCAGGAACACCAGGATCATCAAGCTGGTCAGGATCAGCCCCAGCAGCCCCTCGTGCAGCAGCGTGGTGATCGCTTCCTTGACGAACGCCGACTGATCGAAGACCACGTTGGTGACCAGCTGCTTGGGGACGTCGAAGAGGCGCCCCAGCAGCTCGCGGACGCCGTTGACCACCTCGATGGTGTTGGTGTCGCCGCCCTGCTTCATGATCGGCAGGTAGACCGAGCGCTGCCCGTCCACCCGCACCACGCTGTACTGGATCTGGTTGGCGTCCTCCGCCTTGCCGACGTCGGCGACCGAGACCCAGTTGCTGCCCACGGTCTTGATCGGTACCTGGTCGAGCTCCTTCATGGTCGAGACCATGCTGTTCGAGTAGACGTAGTAATCGAACGGCCCCATCTTCACGTCGCCGGCGGGCAGGATGAGGTTGGAGCGGTTGATCGCCTCGACCACGTCCATCGGGCTCAGCTGCCGTGACAGCAGCTTGTAGGGGTCGACGTAGACCATGATCTGGCGGTACTTGCCGCCGAACGGCGGCGGGATTTCGGCGCCCTTCACCACCGCGATCTGGTTGCGGATGGTGAACTGGCCGATGTCGTGCAGCTGGGTCTCGCTCAGGCCGTTGCCCTTGAGCGTCACCAGGCAGACCGGCAGGCTCGAGGCGTCGAGCTTCAGCACCACCGGCGGCAGGGTGCCGGGCGGCAGGCGCTTGAGGTCGGCGAGCGCCAGGTTCGAGAGCTGGGTGACGTCGGTGTCGGCGTTGGTCCCGGGCTGGAAGTACGCCTTGATGATGCTCACCCCCAGCATCGAGCGCGACTCCATGTGCTCCATGCCGCTGGCCAGGGTGAAGAAGCGCTCGAGCGGGTTGGTGATGTTGTTCTCGATGTCGCGCGGCGGCATGCCCGAGTAGAAAGTGGCGACCACCACCTCCGGCAGGTTGATCGCCGGGAACAGATCCACCGGCATCCGCACCAGGCTGGTGACGCCGATCACCGTCAGCACCAGGCAGAGGACGACGACGAAGTAGGGGTTGCGGATGGAGAAACGCGACATCTGGCGTGCCTCGCGGCGCTACTTCGGGCTCTGGCCGTCGCCGGCCGGCTGACTGTCGCCCTGGCCCTGGTACTGGAGCATCTGCACGAGGCGCGGCTGCACTGTCTCGCCCGGCTTCAGGTTGCCGCGGTCGCTGACCACGATCGCCTCGCCCGGCCGCAGGCCGGACAGCACCTCGGCGTCGGTGGCGGTCCGCAGGCCCAGCTCGACGGGGCGGTCCACGATGCGGTTGCCGGCGCCGACGACATAGAGCGTCGTCGCCGCGCCCTCCTGGTTGACCGCCTGCAGCGGCACGGCCAGCGCCTGGTCCTTGCGGTCGAGCGACAGGGTGGCCTCGGCGTAGAGCCCCGGGATCAACTTGCCGCTCTGGTTCTGCACGTCCACCTCGGTGTGCATGGTGCGGGTCTCCTCCTTGACGTCGGCGGAGAAGCGGGCCACCTTGGCGGGGAAGGTGCGGTTGAGCGACGGCACCTGCACCGAGACCGGATCGCCGATGTGGATGAAGCGGACGTAGGACTCCGGCACCGGGATGACCAGACGGTAGAGCTCGTCCTGCGACAGCTGGACCAACGGCATGGCCTGGGTGCTGGAGCTGGTCCCGGCCTGCAGCAGGGCGCCGAGGTTGGCGTAGCGCCTGGTCACCACGCCGGCGAAGGGCGCGGTGATGCGCGAGTAGTCGAACAGCACCTGGTCGTGCTCGCGCTTGGCGAGCGCCTCGCCGAGCTGGCTGCGCGCCGCCTCTAGCGACGATTTGGTGGCCTCCACCTGGGCCTGGGCGGCCAGGTCCTTGCCCTGCGCGTCGTCGACCTCCTGCTGCGCGACCATCCCAGGCTTCGACTGCGCGACGCCGTTGAGGCGCTCGAACTGCAGGTGCGACACGTTGGCCTGGGCCTCGATGCGGTTCAGCTCGTGCTCGGCGTGGGTGACCTGCTCCTTCATCGCGCCGATGGCGGCGGTGTCCTGGCGCAGCTGCATCTCGAGCTCCGGGATCTCGAGCACCGCCATCACCTGCCCCTGCTTGACGTGGCTGCCGTAGTCGACCAGCAGCTGCTTCACGTAGCCGGACTCCTTGGCGTAGACGTCGATCTGCTGGAACGGCACCAGCTCCGAGGAGAGCACCAGCTGGCGGCCGAGATCCTTGCGCGCCGCCCTGACCACTCCCACCTCGACGGCGCGGGCGGTGGCGGGTCGCGGATCGCCGCCGCATCCGGCGAGGGCGCATGCGGCGAGCATGCCGGCCAGCCAGCCGGCAGCCAGCCGGGTGACGGCCGGCGCACCGGCAGGGCGCCGCCGGCGAGGGCGATCGCCCGCGCGGGTCGGGGCGGTCGTGTCAGCGAGCTCCATGCAGCTTGGTCTCCAGGCGGTGCAGCGAGAAACGGGGTGAGGCGCAGAGCTCGATCAGCTCCCGCTCTTCGGCCAGCAGGGCATGCGCCGCCTCGGGCAACCTGGCGGCGACGGCGAGCGGGATGGCGTGCACGCCGTTGCGGTCGCCATGCAGCAGGTCGCCCGGCTTGATGCCGAGGCCGCCGACCTCGATCGGGCCGCCGAAGTCGACGATGTGGGCATAGGCGTGGGAGACCGCGACGCTGCCGCTGAAGAGGTGAAAGCCCGCCGCTTCCACCGCGGCAAGGTCGCGGACCGCGCCGTTGGTGACGTAGCCCACGCAGCGCAGGGCCTGACCGATGGCGGCATGGATCTCGCCGAAGAAGGCGCCCGCGCCGGGATCGCGGTCCAGGTCCTGCATCACCACCACCCGCGGCGCCGGCTGGGCCGCCACGTGCTGCCAGAACTCGATGTGATCGTAGTAGAGGCGGCCGGTCATCGGCGGCAGCGAGGAGCGGATGCGGCCGGTCACGGCATAGCCGAGCATCGGCGGCAGCCGCGGGAACCGGCAGTGCACCGAGCCGTCGACGAAGCCCTCGTTGCGCAGCCGGACGTTGAAGCGCTCGATGGCGTTGGAGGCCGTGCAGGTGTCGAGCTGGCGCAGCCGGTCGAGATCGGCGTCCGGCAGGGGGGGCTGGGGTGTGGTCATCGGCGGGTCGACCCGGAATGCCGCCGCCGCGAGCGCGGCGACAGCGAGACGATAAGGCGCCCCGGCGCCAGGCGGTATACTCTGCCGCGGGTAATTCCCGGCGCTCGCCGGCAGGAGGAGGAGGGCCGGCAGGCCGCGGCCCGGCCGCCGCGGGTGCCGGACGCGCCCGCTCTCGCGATGCCGCATCCGGACAGGACGCCGCCGTCTCGCCGGTCCTTCCGGCCCCTGACCACCCGCTTCGCCCTGGTCGTCGGCTTCGGCGGCCTGTTGGTGCTGCTGGCGCTGTCCGGTCTCGATTCGGTTTCGGTGCTGTCGCAGATCAAGAGCCGCAACGAGGCGATCCGCCGCGACTTCCTGCTGCGCTCCCGCAGCCTCGAGCAGATCCGCGCCATGCTGTACCTCTCGGGGACCTACGTGCGCGACTACCTGCTCGAGCCCGAGCCCGCCAAGGCGGCGGCGTACCGGGCCAGCCTGGAAAGCACCCGGCGGCAGATCGCGGCGCTGCTCGCCTCCTACGGCGGCCTGGCGCAGGCGGACGAGCGGGCGCCGCTGGCGGACCTGCGACGGCAGCTCGGCTCCTACTGGCAGTCGCTCGATCCGGTGCTGGCCTGGGGGCCGCGCCAGCGCCGCGACCAGGGGTACGCTTTCCTGCGCGACCAGGTCTTCCCGCGGCGGACGGAGATGCTGAGCCTGGCCGACCGCATCGCCGCGGTCAACGAGCGGCAGCTCGACGCCAGCGCCCGCCGGCTGGCGGCGCTGTTCACCAGCTTCCGGCGCCGCCTGACGCTGATGCTGGCGGCAACCCTCGGCCTCGGTCTGGCGCTGGCCGCCGCCAGCATGCGGCAGATCCTGCAGCTCGAGGGGCAGACCGCCACGCATCTGGCGGCGCTGGTGCAGGCGCGGACCGAGCTCAAGGAGCTGTCGGCGCGCCTGGTCGAGGCGCAGGAGAACGAGCGCAAGGCGCTGTCGCGCGAGCTGCACGACGCCGTCGGCCAGTCGCTGTCGGCGGTGCTGATGGAGCTGCGGAACCTGGCGGCCGCCCTGCCGCCGCGCCCCGCGGGTCTTGCCGCCCACGCCGCGACCATCCGCCGCCTGGTCGAGGGCGCGGTGGAGCTGGTGCGCAACATGGCGCTGATGCTGCGTCCTTCGATGCTCGACGACCTCGGCCTGGTGCCGGCGCTGGAGTGGCAGGCGCGAGAGGCCGGCCGGAGGACCGGCATGCTGGTGCACGTGGCTGCCGACGAGCTGCCCGAGGGCCTGCCCGACGAGTACAAGACCTGCATCTTCCGGGTGGTGCAGGAGGCGCTCAACAACAGCTGCAAGCACTCGGGGGCGCGGGAGGTGTGGATCGCCCTGCGCCATGGCGGCGGCGTCGTCCAGCTCTCGGTGCGCGACGACGGCGCCGGCTTCGCGGCCGGCCGCGAGCGCGGCCTCGGGCTGCTCGGCATGCAGGAGCGGGTCGCGCATCTGGGGGGCAGCCTGCAGCTGGCCAGCGAGCCCGGGCGCGGAGCGCAGGTGGCCGTCACCCTGCCGCTCGCCGGCGGCGGCGCCGCGTCGCCGCGGGTGGCGGCGGGATGAGCGGCGTGCGCATCCTGGTGGCGGACGATCACACCATCATCCGCAGCGGCCTGCGCGTGCTGCTCGATCGGCAGCCGGGGTTCCAGGTGATCGGCGAGGCGGCCGACGGCAGGCAGGCGGTGGAGCTGGCGCGGTCGCTGCGCCCGGACGTCGTCATGCTCGACATCGCCATGCCGAACCTCAACGGCATCGAGGCGGCGCGCCAGATCTGCGGCGAGCTGCCGCGGGCGGCGGTGGTGATCCTCAGCATGCACGCCGACGAAGGGTACGTGCTCAAGGCGCTGAAGGCCGGCGCCCGCGGCTACCTGCTCAAGGACTCCGCCGAAGCCGACATCATCGAGGCGGTGCGGGCGGTGCACGCCGGCAAGGCGTTCTTCAGCCCCGAGATCAGCAAGATGCTGGTCGAAGACTACGTGCGGCAGGCGCGGCAGCGGGGCATGGACGACAGCTACGAGCTGCTCACCACGCGGGAGCGCGAGATCCTGCAGCTGCTGGCCGAAGGCAAGGCCAACAAGGACATCGCCGCCATGCTCAACCTCAGCGTCTACACGGTCGAGACCCACCGCAGCAACATCCTGCAGAAGCTGAACCTCCACAGCCTGCCGGAGCTGGTGCTCTATGCCGTGCGCAAGGGGGTGATCGTCTGACCGTCCGGGGTCATCCCGCCGCGCCGCCGGCGAGCGTCCAGCGGCGCCAGGCCCAGGCGAAGGTCACCACCCGCGTCACCGCCTCCCGCTCGAACGGCTTCGGCAGGATGTCGTGCCCGCCGTGGCGGCTGATCTCCAGCCAGAGGTACTCGTCCGCCACCGCGGAGGCGAGCAGGATGCAGGGCGCATGCGGCAGGCTTGCCAGCGCCGGGACGACCTGCCGCCAGTCGGTGCCGGGGAGGTCCCGGTCCACCACCACCAGTGGGATGGCCGCCGCGGCCAGCAGCGCCCGCGCCTGGTCGTAGGTGTCGGTCAGGTGCAGGGTCCAGCCGCTGGGCACCGCGATCTGCTCGAGGGTGGCGCGCTCGGCCGCCGAGCGGAGGATGGCGAGGAGCGTGATCGGTTCCTCGGCGGCGGCCTTCCCGGGGTCGAGCCCTCCGGGCGGATGCCCGCCCGCGGCGGCGGCACACCGCGGCCCCCCGCCTTGCGCAGGGCGCTCCTGGCTTTCCTGGCGCCCATGGCGCCCTTGGCTCCCTTGGCGCCCTTGGCTCCCTTGGCGCCCCAGGCGCCCCAGGCTCCAACATCGCCAGCGTAGCGCCCGCGCCCAAAGTTGCTCGAGGCCAAACATACTCGTCCCAGCCCAGGGTAGGGCTTGGCCGCCGGGCTGCCCATACCCGGCGCTCGGGATTTGGCGGCACCGCCGGGCAGTAGCGGCAGAGCGCGGCGGCGGCGCGGCTAGGCGAGATAGGCGCGGAGCTCTTCCCAGGTGGCGGCGATCGCCTCCAGGCTGGTCTGCTCCATCCGGCGGTAGAGCGCCAGCACCTGCCGGCCGGTGGCGGTGAGCGCCGCGCCGCCGTGCAGCGTGCCGCCGCGCCGGGTGCTCACCAGCGGTTCGCGAAAGCAGGCGTTCATGGTTTGGATGAGCCGCCAGGCCCGCATGTAGGACATGCCGAGGGTCCGCGCCGCCTCGGCGAGGCAGCCGAGGTCGGCGATGGTGGCGAGCAGCTCCACCTTGCCCGGACCGAGGGCGATCTCGCCCCCGCGCAGCACCCGCAGGCGGGGCCGCACCTGCGCGGCGGCCTGCGGCACGGCGGCGGCGAGCGGGCGCGGAGCGGCGGCGGCGGGAGGGGCGGGGGTGGGGCGGCGCATCGGCGAGGCGCTCCGAGGCAGTCATTCTCGCATGGAGCTCGACATATTTGACTGAATATATCGCTTCGGTTATCCTGCCCGACGCTGCACATTTTCCAGGGAGGGAGATCATGAAGAGAGGCCACCTTCGCCAGGAGGTATGGGCGCCGCTCGGCGCCGCCGTCTTGCTGCTTGCCGCCGTCGCCGTGCCGGCCACCGCGCAGACCGACCCGGCAGCGGACTCCGGGTCCGGCGCCGGGTGCGACTACTTCTGCCGCGTCGACAAGACGCAGGCGGAGCAGCCGCACTGGATGACGCCGCTGGTCACCGTGACGCCGCGGCTCGAGGAGGAGGTGCGCTACGACCAGCTCTGGCAGACGCGGGCCGGCGACACCACGCTCACCAACTACGGGGTCGGCAAGGGCCTCGAGCTGATCCCGTTCGAGCGCGTCGAGGTGATCGTGGGGGTGCCGGCCTACGAGGTGCTCGACACGCCGAAGGGGACCAAGCGCGATTGGGCGGACGAAACCTTTCTATTGAAGTACCGCGCGGTCGCGGCGGACGAGGCGCATGGCAACTACATCGTGACCGGTTTCCTCGGCCTGAGCGTGCCGACCGGCGGACCGGCCTTCACCGCCAACCACAGCATCTTCACGCCGACGCTCGCCGCCGGCAAGGGCTGGGGCACGCGGGAGCAGGGGGCGGACGTGCAGAGCACCGTCTCGATCGCCATCCCGAGCGGCGACGAGGCGGTGCTGGGCACGCCGATCGTCTGGAACACCGCCTTCCAGGTCCACGCGCTGAGCGACAAGTTCTGGCCCGAGGTGGAGCTCAACTACACCCATTTCAGGGACGGCCCCAACGACGGCAAGAACCTGCTGGTGTTCACCACCGGCGTGGTGCTGGGCCGTTTCCAGCTCTACCAGCGGCTGCGGCTGGCGGTGGGCGCCGGCTACGAGCAGGCGATCAGCTCGTTCAAGACCTTCGAGCACGCCTGGTTGCTGACCGTCCGGACGCCTTTCTGACGCCCTTCTGAGGACGGCCGATCGCGGGAGCCGCGGCGGGCGGCGGGAGCTCAGGCCTTGCTGACCGAGTGCCGCACGTCGCGCCCTTCGACGTAATAGATGACGTCCTCGGCGATGTTGGTGGAGTGGTCGGCGATCCGTTCCAGGTTGCGCGAGATCAGCAGCAGGTGCAGCGCCCGGGTGACGGTCCGCGGGTCCTCGATCATGTAGGTGAGCAGCTCGCGGAAGAGCTGCTTGTAAAGGCCGTCGACCGCGTCGTCGCTGGCCAGCACCGCGGTGGCCAGGGCGGTGTCGCGGTTGACGAACGCGTCGAGGCTCTGGCGCACCATGGTCTGCACCAGCTCGGAGAGGTGGGGCAGATCGATGTAGGGCTTGAGCGGCGGCAGGTCGACGAGCTGCTCCACCGACTGCGCGATGTTCACCGCCGAGTCGCCGATGCGCTCGAGGTCGCTGTTGATCTTCATCACCGCCACCAGGAAGCGCAGATCCACGGCGGTCGGCTGCCGGCGTCCCAGGATGCTGTGGCAGGAGTCGTCGATCTCCATCTCGAGCTGGTCGACGGTGCGATCGCTGGCGATGACCTCGGCGCAGAGCGCCGCGTTGCGCTCGAGCAGCGCCTGGGTCGCCTTGGCGACCATGTGCTCGACCAAGCCCGCCATCCTCAGCAGGCCGTGCCGCAGCCGGTCGAGATCCTGATCCAACCGTCGTTCCATGAGGTGTACCGTCCCTTTCTTCGACGCGGCATCTTACCTGCTCCGGCGCGGGATATAAAGCCGAATCGGCGCGCCGGTGGCGGCATCCGGTGACAGCTTCTTGGCGCTGAGGTGACGGGCTCGTGGCGGCGCCGGCGCGCGCCGGCCGCGGTCAGACGGTCCGCGCCAGCAGGCCGCTCTCCATCGCCTCGCGCACGCTCTCGCCCAGCTCCTCGAGGACCCGGTTGCGGCGCCGCCGCAACCGCCGGTAGGCGCGGGCGATGTCGAGGATGAGCAGGATGCGCGCCGAGGCGCAGGTCAGCTCGCCGGTGCGGTGGCTGCCGATGCGCTCGAATCCCAGGACGCGGGTGTGGAAGCCGATCGGCGAGTGCGGATCGTCGGCGAACACGGAGGTGAGGAAATGCGTGTAGCCGCGCGCCACCACCTCGACCAGCGCCGCCCGCATCAGCCGCAGGGCGACGCGGATGTTGCGCCGGTAACGCGGGACGATCATGAAGCGGCCGATGTCGACGAAACGGCCGGTGCGCTGCAGCCCGTCGAGGTCGACGCCGGGTTCGAGGGTGACCCCGAGCTCCGCCGGCAGCGCCAGCGGTGGGTCGTACACCAGACGGATGACGCCGGCCGGGCGGCCGTCGACGGTCGCCAGGAACCAGGAGCGGTGAGCCGGGCTGGCGGTGTCGGGCGGCATCTCGGCGCCGACATCGGCGATCCACTGCTTCTCGCGCCGATAGACGGCCTCGATCACCGCCAGGGCCTGGTCGCGATCGGCGTTCGACAGCACCTTCCTGGCCACGACGGCGTTGCTGAGCCTCATATCGCCTCCGATCTCCGGTTGGGGACGAGGGTGGGGACGTGCCGGCGGTCGAGCGCGACGGCAAGCGCCGCCATGACCCGATCGACCACCCCCCGCGCCAGCTCCCGGCGCATCGCCGGGGCCGCGGCCAGCCGGTGGCGCTCGGCCGCGAAGTCGAGCGGCTCGCCGACCGACAGCACCATGCGGCCCAGCCGCGGCGCGCGCTCGCCGCCGCCGCCGGGCGGGCACCCCGGCCCGCGGCAGGGGTAATGGATCGCGACCGGCACCACCGGCACGGCGGCGCCGAGCGCCAGCCGGCCGAGCCCCAGGCGGCCGCGCAGCAGCTGGCCGCCGTCGCGGTTGCGCGTGCCTTCGGGGAAGATGCCGATGCTCTCGCCGCGTCCGAGGTGCTCGAGGCAGGCGGCGAGCACCGGCCGCCGCAGCCGCTCGCGCCGGTAGGCCTCGCGCAGCCGGAAGCGCGCGGGCTTGCCGTAGACCGGGATCGGCTCGGATTGGCGCAGCAGCCAGCCCAGCACGGGAGCCTCGACGAACATCCAGTCGGCGAGGAAATGCAGGGGACGGCCCTGGCGCAGGTAGAGCAGGGCGCCGGGCACCAGCAGCGCCTCGAGCGAGTTGCTGTGATTGAGGGCGAAGATCGCCGGCTCGGGCACCGTCGCCAGGCGCTCGCGGCCCTCGACCTCGAGCAGCCGTCCCAGGGTCAGCATCAGGCAGCGGCACAGGCGGCGCGCCGCCGGCCGGCGGAAGTGGGGCAGCGGCGCGGTCAGCGGGGCGAGGCCGGCGCGCCAGCTGCCGCTCGGTGGTGGTGGATGGACGGCCGCGGCGGTGGCGGCGATGGGTCGCTGGAGCAGTCTCTCCATCGGCCCCATCTATGACAGGGCGTCAAGGAACCGGGGTTGCGGCGGGGTGCCGCCGCCGTGACAGATCGCGGCCGCGCGGCCGAGGCGGGGGCGGGAGAGGGGGCGAGAGAGGGGGAGGGTGCCGGGCCGGCCGGCCCGGCACCCTTATCGGATCGCCCCCCGCATCCCCCCGACCCCCTTCCCACCCCTCCAGGGGGGAAGGGGGCGCCCCCTCACACCCTCTCTTCGGGGCAGTTTCGTGCTAGTAGTACCAGACCTGCATCTGGACCGTGAACTCGTTGGTGTCCTTGAGCGGGCTCACCGGCATGACGCGCACGTACTGCGCGGTGTACTTGAGGTTCTGGCCCCGGACGTAGAAGTTCAGGCCGCCGCCCCACCGGTTCTGGTCCAGGCCATGGTTCGAATCGGCGCTGAACGACTGTTTCTCGTACTTCGCGAACGGCTGGACCTTGGCCGGCGAGCTGTAATAGGCGACCTCCGCCAGGTAGTCGTTCTGGCGCGGGATGGTCTTCAGGAAGGTCTCGCCGTCGTAATGGATGGCCTGGACCTGGCCGCCGAACTCGTCGCCGCCGTTCACCGGCAGCGTCCAGAAGACCTCGCCGTTGTAGGCGTGGTAGCTGTTCTGCCCGTCGTAGCCGACGAAGAGGTTCAGCATCTTCTTCTTGCCCAGGCTGGTGCCGGTGAGGACGTAGCCGGTGTCGCGCTCGAAGAAGTTGTATTGCAGGAAGCCGGCGTCGCGGAAGGAGTTGCGGGACCCGGGCTCGCGGATGCCCTGCAGCAGCGCGAAGCGGTACTCCAACTTGTCGTCGGGCGCCACGTAGCCCCGGAGCTGGAAGCCGGTGTCGCGCAGGGCGCTCAGCTGGGTGGGCCCGTTGTTGACCGTGGTCGTGGGGCTGAGGTCGATGGTGAAGTAGGTCAGCGTCGATTGCAGGCCATTGCGGGCGAACGGGAGCAGGAACTCGCCGCCGCCCAGGATGAAGGCGTTGTTGATCTTCCACTCCATCAGCGCGTCCTGGACCACGAAGCCGGTGGTCAGCGCCTTGGGCGCCTTGCCCAGGTTGGGATCGTCGGTCTGGAAGAAGAAGGTGACGTCGGGAGCCACCTGGCCGGTGACGAGGAACCGGTCCCGCCGCAGGTAGAGGTTGTCGGTGTACCCCTCGGCGGTCTGCGTCGCGTCGGCCCAGCCCTGCATCTGGATGCCGAATCGGAACCAGACGTCGTCGTTCACCTTCAGGATGGCCTGGCCCTGGGCCAGGGCCGGAAGCAGGATCGCCGCCAGTGCCACCGCGGTGAGGACCAGCCGCCTCAGTGGATGTTGCGTCATCTTGGCCTCCTTTCCCTTCGTTTGGTTCGGCTCGCGGGCCGGAGTTGAAGTGATCAAGGAGCGAGAATGGGCATCGCCGGCACCATCCACGCCAGGACCGTCGCTTGCAGCAGGACGAGCACGCCGACCAGCGCCGCCAGGGCGACGCTGTGCCAGAAGACGTAGCGCAGGATCTCGCCCTCGTGACCCTCCTGGCCCGTCGCCACGCCGGCCACCACGATGCTCTGGGCGTCGATCATCTTGCCCATGACGCCGCCGCTGCTGTTGGAGGCGCAGGCCAGGATCGGGTTCATGCCCAGTTGCTCGGCGCTGACCCGCTGCAGGTTGCCGAAGAGGACGTTGGAAGAGGTGTCGCTGCCGGTCAGCGCCACCCCCAGCCAGCCGAGCAGCGGCGAGAAGAACGGGAACAGCACGCCGGTGGTGGCGAAGGCCAGGCCCATGGTGGCGTCGAGGCCGGCGTAGCGGGTGGTGAAGCCCAGGGCGAGCATGGCGGCGATGGTCAGCAGCGACCACTTCACCCGCATCAGCGTGCGCCAGAAGATCGCCAGCAGCTCGAGGAAGGAGAAGCCCAGGATGAGGCCGCTGACGATGCCGGTCAGCAGCAGGGCGGTGCCGGTGGCGGAGAGCCAGTTGAAGACGTAGACCGCGGCCTCGGGGGTCGACTTCTTGACCACCGGCGGCATCCTGACGACCGCCTTGTCGAGCCCCGGGACGGTGACGTTGACGACCGAGACGTGATTGAGGAAGTTCTCGTGGCCCTTGGCGCCGCCGTTGAGCACGTCTTTCCAGGCCGGATAGCCCCAGGCGAAGACGAACACGCAGAGCACGATCCAGGGCACGAAGGCCTTGAAGGCGGTGCCCGGAGCGTGCTCGGGACGGACCTGGTCCGCGGCCGCGCGGTCGGTCTCCGCCTCGTGCTCGAATCTCCAGACGGTCTTCGGCTGCCAGAACTTCAGCAGCACCACCAGCGAGGCCATCGACACCAGGGAGCCGACGATGTCGACCAGGCTCGGGCCGAAGTAGTTGCTGACGAAGAATTGGGCGATGGCGAAGCTCAGGCCGCAGGTCAGGCAGGCCGGCCAGACCTCGCGCATCGCCTTGCGCCCGGCCATGGCCCAGATCAGCCAGAAGGGCACCAGCACCGAGAAGAACGGCAGCTGGCGCCCGACCATGGCGCTGAGCGTCGCCTCCGGCAGCCCGGTGACCTTGGCGAGCGTGATCACCGGCGTGCCGAGCGCGCCGAAGGCCACCGGCGCGGTGTTGCCGAGCAGCGCCAGGCCCGCGGCCTGCAGCGGCCGGAAGCCGAGGCCGATCAGCATCGCGCCGCAGATCGCCACCGGCGTGCCGAAGCCGGAGGCGCCCTCGATGAAGGCGCCGAAGCTGAAGCCGACCAGCAGCAGCTGGAGGCGGCGGTCGCTGGCCAGGGCGGCGATGGTGTGCTTGAGCACCTCGAAGTCGCCTGACTTGACGGTGATGTCGTAGACGAAGATGGCGCCGAGGATGATCCAACCGATCGGCAGCAGCCCGAAGGCGGCGCCGTTGGCGGCGGCGGCGAAGGCCAGCTTCGACGGCATCCCGTAGACGAAGACGGCGATGGCCAGCGACGCGGCGAGGCCGGCAAGCGCCGCCCAGTGGGCCTTGACGTGGGCGAGGGCAAGCAGCCCGAGGAGCACGACCACCGGCAGGGCCGCCACCAGGGCAGACCCGAGCAGGCTCCCTTGTACAGGGGTGTACACCTGGTTCCAGGTATGCATCGCTCCCTCCTCTTCCGCAGCCGCCGAATTTCGCGCGAGGATACCATAGTTGTCACCTTCGTCACTTGTCCGTCACGTCTGTCACGCACCCGTTGCCGCGGCGGGTGGGTCCAGCCGGGCCGGCCGGTCACGCCGGAGCTCGCGCCAGGGGCGCGGACGTGGCAGGTTCGAGGTGCTGATGGGAAGGTGGCGGAGCGGCGGCGGCGGACCGCCACGCCGGCGCGAGGTGCGGTGGGCTCAGGCCTGGCCGCTGGCGGCGGCGGCCGCCGGCGGGGGCTCGGCGCCGCCCATCGGCAGGAACACCCGGAAAGTGGTGCCGCGGCCGATGCGGCTCTCGACCTCGACGTGGCCGCCGTGGGCCTGGGCCAGGTGCTTGACGATCGCCAGGCCGAGGCCGGTGCCGCCCTCGTCGCGGGCGCGCCCCTTGTCGACGCGGTAGAAGCGCTCGAAGATGCGCCCGAGCGCTTCCGCCGGGATGCCGATGCCGGTGTCGGCGACCTCGATCACCGCAAGGCCGCCGGACGGTGCCAGGCGCAGTTGCACCTCGCCACCCGGGCGGTTGTACTTGATGGCGTTGTCGAGCAGGTTCACCAGCAGGCGCTCGAGGCCGTCGGCGTCGCCGGGGACGCGCGGCAGCGGCTCCTCGCGCACCAGCAGCCGGAGGCGCCGCTCGCGCGCCGCCGCGGCCAGCGTCTCGACGGCGCGCTGGGCGAGCGCCGAGAGGTCCACCGGCTCGCGCGGGGTGACCTGCTGGTCGGCGAGACTCTCGAGCCGCGACAGGGTGAGCAGGTCGTCGAGCAGCGCCTGCAGCCGGCGGCACTGCCAGAGCAGCCGCTCGGTGAAGCGCAGCGCCGTCTCCTCTTCGCGCAGGGCGCCGTCGCGCAGCGTCTCGGCGTAGCCGCGGATCGCCGCCAGCGGCGTCTTGAGCTCGTGCGAGACGTTGGCCACGAAATCGCGCCGCATGTCGGCGACCCGCGTCAGCTCGGTGGTGTCGCGGGCCACCACCACCGCGCCGCGCTCGCCGCCGGCCAGCGCCGCCGAGGCCAGCAGCAGGGTGCGGCGCTCCGGCACGTGCAGCTCGATCTGACCGCTCTGGGGGCCGCCCTGGCGCAGCGTGGCGGCGATGACCCGTCCCAGCTCCGGCTGGCGGCTGAGCTCGAGCACCGGCTTGCCGGCGACCTCGCCGGTGAGATCGAACAGGCGGCGAAAAGCCGGGTTGGCCGAGGAGGCGCGGCCGTCGGGGCCGACCACCAGCACCCCCTCGGACATGCTGGCGAGGATCGACTGCAGGTGGTCGCGCTCGCTGCGCACCGCCGCGAACTGCGTCTCGGCGGTCTCGGCCAGGCGGTTGAGGGCGCGCGACAGCACGCCGAGCTCCTCGACCGGGCTCTCCTCGACCCGCCGTGCACGGCCGCCGGCCAGGGCGTCGGCTTCGGCGACCAGCCGCGCCAGCGGCCGGAAGAGTCGGCGGTCGAGCCAGAGCAAGCAGAGCGCGACGACGGCGGCGGCGGCGGCGGCGGCGAGCGCCAGGGCGGCAACGGTGCCGGCCGGCAGCGGCCTGGGCAGCAGGTGCCAAAGCAGGGTGCCGGCGATCAACACCGCCGCCAGGGCCGGCCAGAGCGGCGCCAGACGCAGCTTCGGCGGCAGGCCGAGGGCGCTCAAGGCCGCAGGCGGTAGCCGACCCCGATGACCGTCTCGATGCGCTCGGCTTCGGGGCCCAGCTTGCGGCGCAGGCGGCGGATGTGGGTATCGACGGTGCGGCTGTCGATGTCCTCGGCATAGCCCCAGACGTCGGAGAGCAGCTGGCCGCGGGTCTGCACCCGGCCGCTGCGCTCGAGCAGCAGGCGCAGCAGCCGGAACTCGGTGGCGGTCAGCGGCACTTCCTTACCGCGCACCCGCAGCTGGTGGCCCGACAGGTCGAGCTCGATGCCGCCGACCTCGATCCGTTCGGCCGCGCTCTCCTCCTGCTGGAACCGGCGCAGCACCGCCTTGACCCGCAGCACCACCTCGCGCGGGCTGAACGGCTTGCTGATGTAGTCGTCGGCGCCCAGCTCCAGGCCGACGATGCGGTCCACCTCCTCGCCGCGGGCGGTGAGCATGACGATCGGCAGCCGGGAGGTGAGCGGATCGCGCTTGAGCATCCGGGTCAGCTCGAGGCCGTCGATACCGGGCAGCATCAGGTCGAGCAGGATGAGGTCCGGATTGTCGCGGCGGACGGCGTCGAACCCGGTGTCGCCGCGGCGCGCGGTCTCCACGTCGAAGCCTTCCTTCTCGAGGTTGTATTGCAGGACCTCGGCGATATCCGGCTCGTCCTCGATGACCAGGATCTTTTCTCGTCCCATGAACCGGCAGGGTAGCACGCGGAATCCGCAGCCGCTGTGGAAATGCCTGCGGAAAAGTGGCTCAGAAACGCCGCCAGGCCGCCTCCGTGGCCGCTTTGAACGCTTTGAACAACGGGCTGTGCAGTTCTCATAAATAGCTGGAAACAAATGAGTTGTAATTCTCGGTTCAAGATGGTGGAGAGACCGGGGCGTAAATGTGGCGAGATTTCCACAGGGGGGCAGGTGAATTCTGGGTTAGGGTTGTGTTAACTCTATGTGACAGCGATATTTAGCCTTCGTAAACAGCTTGGCCCGACCTGAAATCACAGCTCGCGGCAGGGTGTCAACTGCCACGCGACGGCGGCGCGCGCGGCCGTGCGGCGCGGTGCGGGTCAGGCGGTTTCGAGACCTTGGCGCAGGGTGAGGCGGGCGCCGAAGACGCGCGCGAAGTCGCGGCGGTGCTCGCGCGCGGCCTCCAGCTCGAGCCCGACCTGGTAGGGCGAGACGACCTCGATGCGGACGCGGTCGTCGCCGATGGCGCCGAAGATCTCCTCGACCCGCGAGGCGTGGGTGCGGTCCAGCGCGTCGGCGAGGCGCAGCAGCACCGCCAGCCGGCGGACGGTCTTCTGCTGCCAGGGCTTGAGCGCCGCGAAGTCGGCATGCTTGGACTTCGGCGGCGAGCCGCGGTGATAGCGGGCGAGCTGGGCGATGATCTCGATCTCGGGCGGGTCGAAGCCGGCAAGGCCGGCGTTGGCGATCAGGTAGGAGGCGTGCTTGTGATGGTTGCGGTAGTGGATCGAGTAGCCGATGTCGTGCAGCAGCGCCGCGTATTCGAGCCACTCGCGCTCGCGGGCGCCGAAGCTGTGCAGCGAGGCGGTGACGTCGAACAGGCGGACGGCGAGCCGGGCGGTCTGCAGGGCGTGGCGCAGCACGCTCTGCGCCTGCTCGGCGAGTTGCAGCACCTGGCGCCGGCGCAGGTCGCCGGGCTGTAGCGCCGCCGGGATCGGCTGCCCGAGGGCCGCCAGCACCAGGCCGTCGCGCAGCGCGCGGTCGGAGACCTGGAAGCGCTCGACGCCGGCATGGCTCACCAGCTCCTGCAGCAGGATGGCGCCGGCCATCAGGCTGTCGGAGCGCGGCCCGCCGACCGGCGGCAGCTCGGCCACCTCGCGCCGGGCCAGCTTGCGCAGCCGCGCCACCAGCTGCGCCAGGTCCCTGGCGCGCACCTCGCGCAGGCCGGTGGCGGTTTCCCGGCGGCCGCCGAACAGGTCCACCAGGTCGGCGCAGCACAGCGCGGTGCCGGAGGTGGCGACCAGCCGAGCGAGCGGCGGCGCCGCCGGGTCGCGCGGCAGCTCCTCGGCGAGGCGCGCCCGGATGGCGGCGCGCAGCCGCGCGATCGACGCCGGGCGCGGCGGGTCGCCCTTCAGCTGCGCGGCGCAGCGCAGCGAGCCGAGCGGCAGGCTGACCACGCCGCTGAGCTCGCCGGCCTGGGCGGTGATCCATTCGGTGCTGCCGCCGCCGACGTCGATGACGGCGGCGGTGCCGGGGCCCAGGTCCACCACCTCGCGCACCGCGCGGTAGATCAGCCTGCCCTCGTCGGCGCCGGTGAGCAGCTGCACTTCGAGGCCGGTATGCGCCTTGACCCGGGCGAGGAAGTCCTTGCCGTTGGCGGCCTCGCGCACCGCGCTGGTGGCCACCGCCACCACCCGGTCGGCACCCTTGAGCCTGGCCAGGGTGGTGATGCGGATCAGCGCTTCGAGGCCGTTGCCGATGGCGGCCTCGGAGAGCACGCCCTCGCCCAGGCCGGTCTTGCCCAGGCGCACCATCTCGCGCTCGCGACCGAGCACGCGGTAGGCGCCGCTGGTCTGCGGCGCCACCACGATCATGTGGATCGAGTTCGAGCCGATGTCGATGGCGGCCAGCCGCCCGAACGGCTCGTCGCGGTGGACCGCCCAGTCACCGGGCCCCGCCGGGTGAGGCAGGCGCAGCTGCAACGCGCCCCCCGGGGGGCCGTCGCCGGCAAGCGCGGCGGCCGGCGCAAGCAGCGGCTGGATCACGACTGCCGGTGGTGCCACTCGGCGATTGTAGTCTGCAACTCGAGTGCCGCGGGCGGCGGCGACGGGCGCGCCGCCTTCGCGGGGGTGGCGGGCGTCGGCGGCGTCGGCGATGTTGGCGACTGGTACAGCCGTTCGAGCAGCAGGTCCCAGCTGTGCCGGCGCGCGTTGTCGACGGCGCGGGCTGACATCTCGGCGAGCAGCGCCGGCTCCTCGAAGAGGCGGATCATGGCGGCGGTCAGCGCCGCCGGGTCGCCGGCGTCCACCACCAGGCCGGAGCCGCCCGGCAGGACGATCTCCTGCGGGCCGCCGCGGTCGCTGACGATCGCCGGCAGGCCGGCGGCCTGCGCCTCGAGCACGACGTTGCCGAAGGTGTCGGTGGTGCTCGGGAAGACGAACAGGTCGGCACCGGCATAGGCGCGGGCGAGGTCCTCGCCGTGCAGGAAGCCGGTGAACAGGATCTCGGGGCGGCGGTGGCGGCGGGCCAGCTCCTTGAGGTATGGACCGTCGCCCACCACCACCAGCTGGGCCTGGCGGCCGCTGTCGAGGAAGGCCAGGAACGAGGCCATCAGGGCGTCGAGGTTCTTCTCCCTGGACACGCGCCCGACGTAGAGGAACTTGAAGGCGGCGTCGTCGATGCCGAAGCGCCGGTAGAAGCGCGGTTCGCGCTTGCCGGGATGGAAGAAGTCGGCGTCGACGCCGCGCGGCAGCAGCGACATCCGGGCGCGGTCGAGGCCGTGCTCGGCGAGCAGGTCGAGATAGCAGCGGCTGGCGACGAAAACCCTTTCCATGCTGCCGAAGAACCAACGCATGTAGGTCCAGGTCAGCTCTTCGAGCATGGCGCTGCCGGCGAGGTGGCGGACGTAGAGCGGGAAGTCGGTGTGATAGATGCCGGTCACCGGGATGCCGAGGAGCTTGCCGGCGGCCAGCCCGACCAGGCCGAGCGGACCCGGGGTGCTGATCAGGATCTCGGAGTAGCCCTCGCGCTCGCAATGCTCGAGCACCTCGAGCAGCGGCGGCAGCGCCAGCGTCTGCGATTCGTAGCCCGGGATGGGGAATTGGGCGAAGGGCTTGAAGTCCCGCACCGCCAGGTCGGGCGGCGGGGTGTCCTCGCCGCAGGTGATGGCCACCAGCCGCTTGCCGCGCCGGCGCGCCAGGCCGGCCAGCGTGCGCACGGTCTTGGCGACGCCGTTGACGTCGGTCAGCGTGTCGGTGAACCACGCCTTCTTGCCGCCGGCGCTCGCCGGGGCGCCGGCGGCGCCGGCAGGGGCGTCGGTGCCGAGGAAGCGGCGGGCGGCGGCGTCGAGCAGGTCGGTGTCCTTGTGCTGGGTCTGCAGCGCCACCAGGAACGGCGTCAGCGTCACCGCCAGCGGCGCCAGCTGGGCGGCGGCGGCGCCGAGGCTCTCGGCCAGGCGGCCGCGGCGGGCGTGGCGCACGAAATCGCGCATCAGGGTGCTGGCGACCCGCTGGCTGGCGAGGTTGGCGGCGGTGAAGGCAGCGCGGTCGGGCGCCGGGACGGCGGCGCCGCGGCCGCCGGCGAGGCCCCGCAGCTGGGCGACGAAGCCGCGAGCGCGGTGACCCCGACGGGTGCCGGTGGCGTCGAGATCAGGGGTGCCGTCGGCGTCGCCCGGCTCGCCGGCCGGCAGCTCGCCGGTGGTTTTGGCGACATGGGCGACATGGGCGGCATCGGCGACATCGGCGGTATCGACGGCATGGGCGGCATTGGCGGCGCCGGCGGCGTGCGCACCGCCGCCCAGGGCCAGGTTGCGCAGCAGCTCGCCGAAGGGGTCCTTGCGGCTGCCCAGCCCGAGCGGGAACTGGCGGCGGTAGTACTCGTGGGCGAGGCTGGTGAGGCTGTGCGCCAGGCGCAGGCTCGAGCCGGTCTGGCCGCCCGGCTGGTGCTGCCCGGCGCGCAGGGCGGCGAGGAAGCCCGCGGTGCCGTCGACCGCGCCGGCGGTGGTCTCGGTCCAGGTGGTGGCCACGTAGTGCCCGCCGTGGTCGTCGCTGCCGCCGGTGAAGGCCTTGATCCAGGGGGTCGGGCCGGCCGGCGTCAGGCGGTGGCGCTCCGCCAGGTCGGCGATGACGTCGGGGGTGAGCGCGGCGAGCAGGCGCCGCGCCAGCTCGTTGAGGCGGCGGTCGTGGATGCCGTTGAGGGCCTCGAAGCGATTGAACAGGACCAGCAGCTTCTCGAACTGGTCCAGGGTGAGCATGTCGTTGACCCGGTAGAGCGGATGGGCGACCGCATGCACGACGTCCTGGGCCACCAGATAGTCGCGCAGCTCGTAGACGTTGCGGCGCAGCGCCTGGATGTCGCGGTGCTGCGCCTCGGTGATGCCGATCGCCAGGCAGTGAATCTCGCAGCCGTCCTCGGGGAACTCGACGGTCACCTCCTCGGAGAGGAAGGTGCCCGGCAGGTGCGCGATCTCGAGCGCGCCGGCGATGGTGTCGTGATCGCTCAGGGTCACGAAGTCCATGCCGCGCTCACGGCAGAGGCGGTAGACCTCGCGCGGCTCGGTGAAGCTCTCGGGCGCCCCGAACTGCCGCAGGATCCACTCCGGCGGTCGGTTGGAGGCCTTGCTGTGGACGTGCAGATCGGCCCTGGCGGTGGTCGGCGTCATTGGCGATCTCTCCCGGAGTCCCGGGCCGCGGCAGGCGGCGACGGGCTCGGAACCTCATGGTACGAGGCGGGAATGCGCCGTAGGGTGACGGCGGCGTTGCTCCGGGTCACGGTTGGGTGGCAGCGGCGTGACGTTGGACCCGGGCGCCGGCCGACCGCTGTCTCGCGGCCGGATGTCTCGCGTTTGCCGCACTTTGTTACACTCGCGCCGTAGCCGCCGCGGAGCGGATGTGGCAGAATGGGGGTTCGCCTTGCCGCTCGCCGGCACCGCCCCGAGCAGCTCGATGGGCTGCGAGCGGCCCATCCGAGGAGACCACGCTTGTCCGAGCCGAAGCCGACTCCCAGCTCCCCCGTCGCCACGATCCAGCCGCCGAGCCAGGCACCGTACCAGGCGCCGGCCGACACCGCGTCGCTGTTCATCAACCGCGAGCTGTCGTGGCTCGACTTCAACCGGCGCGTGCTGCACGAGGCGCGGGACGAGTCCAACCCGCTGATCGAGCGGCTGAAGTTCGTCGCCATCTTCGACAACAACCTCGACGAGTTCTTCATGAAGCGGGTCGGCGGCCTCAAGCAGCAGCTGGCCAGCAACGTGCGCGAGCTGCCGCCCGACAGCCGCACGCCGCGCCAGCAGCTGGCCGAGATCAACGCCCTGGTGCGGCCGATGCTCGCCGAGCAGCGGCGCCTGCTCAACGACGACCTGCTGCCGGCGCTGCGCCATCACGGCCTCGAGATCCTGCGCTGGGACGAGATCAAGGCCGCCGAGCGGCGCCATCTGGCCGAGGAGTTCGATCGCACCATCTTTCCGGTGCTGACGCCGCTGGCGGTGGATCCGGCGCACCCCTTCCCCTTCATCTCCAACCTGAGCCTGTCGCTGGCGGTGGCGGTGCGCTCGCCGGGCGGCGCCGCCGGTCACCTGCCGGGCCGCGCCGGCACCCTGCGCTTCGCCCGCATCAAGGCGCCGCACATCCTGCCGCGCTGGGTGCAGGTGCCCAAGACGCTGCGCTTCGTGCCGATCGAGGAGGTCATCGCCAACAACCTGCAGCGGCTGTTCGAGGGCATGGACATCGTCGAGTCGCATCCCTTCCGGGTGACCCGCAACTCCGACGTGCAGCGCAACGAGGACGCGGCGGACGACCTGCTCGAAGCGATCCAGGAGGAGCTGCGCGAGCGCCGCTTCGCCACCGTGGTGCGGCTCGAGCTGGCGCAGGGCTGCCCGGAGTGGATGCGCGCGCTGCTGTGCGAGCAGCTCGAGGTGGGGGCGCAGGAGGTGTTCGAGCTCGACGGGCCGCTGGGGCTGCGCGACCTGATGCAGCTGGCGTCGGTGCCGCTGCCGTCGCTGCGCTTCCGGCCCTGGGCGCCGGTGACGCATCCGCGGCTGGCGGCGCTGGCCGGCAGCGACGCCGGCGACGCCGACGAGATCTTCGGCATCATCAAGGGCGGCGACCTGCTGGTGCACCATCCTTTCGATTCCTTCACCACCAGCGTGCAGCGCTTCATCGAGGTGGCGGCGGACGATCCGTCGGTGTTCGCGATCAAGCAGACGCTCTACCGCACCTCGGCCGACTCGCCCAACATGCGGGCGCTGATCCGCGCCGCCGAGGCGCGCAAGCAGGTGGCGGTGACGGTGGAGATCAAGGCGCGCTTCGACGAGGCGGCGAACATCGAGTGGGCCGAGGCGCTGGAGGGGGTGGGGGCGCACGTCGCCTACGGCGTGGTGGGGCTCAAGACGCACGCCAAGATCGCGCTGGTGGTGCGGCGCGAGCGCGATCAGCTGCGCAGCTACGTGCATGTGGCGACCGGCAACTACAATCCCGAGACCGCCAAGCTCTACACCGACCTCGGCATGTTCACCTGCAACGAGGAGCTCGCCGCCGACGTGGCGCAGCTGTTCAACATGCTGACCGGCTACGTTCACCGCCCGCATTTCAAGAAGCTGCTGGTGGCGCCGATCAACATGCGGCAGCGCTTTCTCGAGCTGATCCGGCGCGAGGTGGAGCACAGCCGGGCGGGGCGCGGCGGGCAGATCGTGGCCAAGATGAACTCGCTCGAAGACCGCGAGATCGTCGAGGCGTTGTACGAAGCTTCGGCGGCGGGGGTCGAGATGGACCTGGTGGTGCGCGGCATCTGCCGGCTGCGGCCGGGGGTGCCGGGCCAGAGCGAGACGATCCGGGTGATCAGCATCATCGGACGGTTCCTGGAGCACGCCCGGATCTTCTATTTCGCCAACGCCGGCAAGCCGGAGTTCTTCATCGGTTCGGCGGACTGGATGTCGCGCAACCTCGACTACCGGGTGGAGGCGATCGCGCCGGTGGAGGATCCGCGGCTGCAGGAGGAGCTCAAGGCGATCCTGGACTTGCAGCTCGGCGACAACGTCAAGGCGTGGGACCTGCGGGCGGACGGCAGCTACCACCAGCGCCGGCCGGCGTCCGGGGAGCCGGTGCGCTCGAGCCAGGAGGTGCTGATGCAGCGAGCCCTCGACCGGTCGCGGCCCTCCTGGGTAACGGGTCCTTCCGGACCGGTGGAAGCCGGGGCTTAGGGCTGCGCCGCCCTGTCGAACGGTGGTCCTGGAGGTCGGGACGATGGCGAGGTCGCGGCTGCAGCGGACCAAGGATTGGCTGACCGTTCTCTTCCTGAGCGCGGGCTTCATCTACATCGTGCTGGGTTCGGCGAACTTGCTCAGCGTCGTGCTCTCCCGGCCGCTGGTCCCAGGCCACCTCGCCATGACCCAGGCCGATTTGGCCACCATCCTTTTCGGGGCTTCCTCGATCGGCCTGATCCTGTTTTCGCTGCTGCTGGCCGGCGCGGCGATCATCGAATGGCAGTCGCTCAAGGCCGATGTCAAGAAGCTCACCGACGCGGCCGAGGTCACGCTGGAAAAGGCGGAGGAGGCTACCCGCTCCAGCGTCAATGAGATCAGCACTCTCCGGAAGAGGCTGGACGCGGAACTGCGCGGGAGGGTCGATGCCGCGACGGGCTTCATGATCGGAGCGGCGAACTCGAAGCCGGACAGCGACGGGCAGGAGGAAGAGGCCAAGGACTATCTCGCGGAGGCCATCCACATCATCAGGAGGGGTTACGATCGCCTCAAGGATCTCGACGGCAATGGGAAGTACATGGCCCTCAACAACCTGGTCTACTTCTCCTGCCTGCTCGGCGATATCGCCAACCGGGACGAGCTGGTGAAGCATGGGCAGGATCTGTTGCAAGTGGGGCGTCGTTTCCGGGACCTGCCCTATGCGGCGCCGTATCTCATGACCTACTGCCGCGTCGTGCTCGTCTATGGCGCGAAGCGGTCCGAGCTCGAGCAAGCTCAGGCTATTGCAAAGACGCTACTGGAAAACGGTGGGTTGACCAGTTTGCAGAAGAAGGAGGCCACTTACCTCGTGGCCTCCCTGGGTACAAAGCTGGCCCGTGCGGGTCGGCCGCTGATCTAGCTCTTGTTCCCGTCGGGATCGATGGTGGTGCCGCCCATGCCTGAATCTCCTTATCCGAAAATCAAAGATGACTGCCGCGTCCTAGCCGTCTGGATCGATCACCGTAGCGCCGTTGGGGGCCACGTTGATCGGCGAAACCGCCATTGCCTTGGGCGACATCCCAGGTCCGGCGTGCGGCGATAGTTGCAGAGGTGACAGCCTCAGCAGCAGCGCGAGCATGATCCAGGTCATCCTTCCCTCCTCTATGCCAAGGGCGCACACGCGCCCGGGGTTGATCGCTGCGGGCCGAGACGCGACCAGGTCGGGTCTGGCTTATTGAGTGGCATTGCATAAAAATAGATATAACGAACCTTACCTCAATCCAGTGCGTTGAGGTCGGCAGGGCGCGACAAGCGGGGCACCGGTCCGGCGCCCTCCGCTCGCCATGCAGTATTGCCTCCTCGACTGAATCACAGTCTAGACCTGTTCTGGTGCGCAGAGCAAGCCCCTTTTCGCCGGATTTCAAAACATCGCGTGGTTGCCATATGCCTAAAGGGGCAACCACTCGGACCCTGGCCAGACCTGGGCGGTTGCATGCGGCAGCCGCAGACCGGCCAGGGTTGGTGGCAATAGGCCGGAGCCTGCCGGAGTTCAGGCCCCCTGCAGGTTGTGGTGGAAGAAGGCCACCGTCCTCTTCCAGGCGTCGTCGGCGGCCGCGGGGCGGTAGTTGGTGCCGGAGGGGTTGGCGAAGGCGTGGCCGGCTCCTTCGTAGATGTGGATGTCCACGCTCTTGCCCAGGGACTTGAGCGTGCTCTCCAGCTCGCGCACCGCGGCCGGCGGGATGCTCTTGTCGTCGGCGCCGAAGAGGCCGAGTAGCGGGGCACGCAGGCGCTCGAGGCGGGCACGGTCCTTCTCCGGCTGGCCGTAGTACATGACCGCGGCGTCGATGCCCGGCGCCTCGTCGATGGCGGTCGCCAGCGACCAGCCGCCGCCAAAGCACCAGCCGATCACTCCCACCTTCGGGGCCCCCTGCTTCTTCAGGTAGTCGTCGGCGGCGCGCAGCACCGCGGTCGCCGCCTGGCGGTTGGCCATCACGCCGCTCATCAGCTGCTTGGCGGCGTCGGGATTGTCGGCCACCTTGCCACCGTAGAGATCGACGGCCAGCGCGGTGTAGCCCTCGCCGGCCAGACGGCGGGTCACGGCCCTGATGTTGTCGTTGAGGCCCCACCATTCGTGGATGACGATGAGCCCCGGCAATGCGCCGGCCCGCTTCGCCTGCGGGCGCGCCAGGTAGCCGCGAGCCTGCCGCCCCTGGACCTCGCCGAAGTCGACCTCGTCGCCGGTGACCGGCTGGGCGGGAGCGGCGGTCGCGGCCGGGGTGGCGGTGGGATGGTCGTGCTGGTGCTCGGCGGCCATCTGGGCCACCTGATCTGGAGCGGCCATCTGGGCCGCCTGATCTGGAGCGGCCATCTGGGCCGCGTGGTCCGCAGCGGCCGGCTGGGCCGCCTGGCCAGGGCCGGCGGGGCCGGCGGAATTGGCCGGACCTGCGGCGCGCGCGGCGCGGCCTCCTGCCGATCCGAGCATCATGACGGCGCCGAGGGCAGCGATACCAAGGACGAGGGAGAGGGTCGCGAGAACGATCGTTCGGCTCATGGCTGGCCTCCTCGAGGGGCTGGATCGTATACCTGGGTTGATGACGAGATCTTTCGGGCTCCCGGGCGGCCGGCCGCCAGGGTGGGACGGTCGCGGCCGGCGCGGCGGCCCGGCACCTGACATGAAGCTACCACGCCGCTATACTGCTGCTCCCGACCCGGGAGCGCCAGCGATGCGGAATGTCTTCTGGAAGTGCCTGGCCGTGCTGCCCCTGCTCTGCCTGACCCTGTGGTGGATCCTCGCCGACCCGCCGGCCGCGCCTGGAACGGCGCCAGGGCAGGCAGGCGCGACCGGCATCGCCAGCGGAACCGGCATCGCCGGCGCCACCGGCATCGCCAGCGCCGCCGCCGCAGCCGAGCTCGGCACCAGCGCCGAGGGCGCCAGGACCGCCGCCGCACCGCTCGCCGGCGGTCCGGGCAGCCTCGGCATCGGCTCCGGCCCCGGCATCGACCCCGCCATCCCCGCCGATTCCGCCGCCGCGGGCGATCCGGCCTGGCGGCGCGCCCCGCTGTGGGACGACGGCAAGGCCGAGTTCTGCGCCTACGAGGTGAGCTGGGCGCACTACGGGCACGTCTACCAGGGCCGGGCCCTGCTGGTGCTGGTCAAGGAGCCATGGAACCCGGCGCTCGACGTCAAGGCCGACCATCCGGGGCACGACAGCTTCGACGTGCTCAAGCTCAACCAGGTGCGCGACGTGGCGACCGGCATCTACACCTATCACCAGATGGCCAGCCTCTTCTGGCGGCGCGACAGCGGCGCGCTGCAGAAGCTCGCCGCCACCTCCTCGGAGGCATGCGGCATCTCCTATGCCGAGATGACGCGGGGCAGGCTGCAAACCCACGACTACTTCGACGGCCAGGGCGACCGCGTCCAGCGCTGGCCGCCGCTCGCCTTTCCCGAGGACGGGCTGCCGGCGGCCCTGCGCGCCTTCGTCACCGGCATCCTGCCGCCGGCGATCGAGGTGTTCCCGTCGCTGCTCGCCGCACGGTACCCGGACCTGGCGCCGCGGAGTTACCGGCTGGAACGTCGCGCCGCACCGGGCGGCGCCACGCCGGCCGCGGGAGGGGCGGGCGGAGAGGGCGGCGGCGGGGGCGCCGTCGAGCTGCGGTTGACCAGCGGCGCTTCGCGGCTCACCTACACCTTCGCCGCCGCGTTGCCGCACCGCCTGCTGCGCTTCGAGCGCGAGGACGGCACCGTCTACCGGCTCGCCAAGTGCGAGCGCCTCCCCTATTGGGAGATGCACGATCCCGGCGGCGAGTCCTGGCTGCCGGCCGCGGTGCGCTAGCCGCGCTAGCGGAGGCGGCTCAGCAAACGCGGCAGCTGAGCGTCACCGGGCACGGGTGCGAGCAGCCGACGGGCGTGGAGACGCCCGCCGCCGCTCGCGGCAGATGATGAGGTTCGAGCTGGGTAAGCGTTTCCTTGGCCAACGCCAGCTTCTGCGGGTGCTTTCTCATCGCGTGGTCTCCATGGAATCGCAGCCGTCCATGAAGATTACGTGCCGCGAGCGCTCAGAGCGTGGTCAGCACGCGCTCGATGCGCTCCTGGGCCCAGTCGATCTGCTCGCGCTGGATGATCAGCGGCGGCGAGATGCGCAGCACGTGGTCGTGAGTCTCCTTGCACAGCACCCCTTCGCCCTGCAGGGCCTCGCAGAAGCGCCGGGCGCCGCCGGCCGCGCGGTGCAGCTCGACGCCGATCCACAGCCCCTTGCCGCGGACCTCCTTGACGTGCCGGGAGTCGATGCGGCGCAGGCGCTCCAGGAAGTAGGCGCCCATGGCGGCGGCGTTTTCGACCATCCTCTCCTCCACCAGCACCCGCAGCGCGGCGCGGGCGACGGCGGCCGCCGCCGGGTTGCCGCCGAAGGTGGAGCCATGCTGCCCCGGTTCGAAGACCGCCATCACCTCGTCGTCGGCCAGGATGCCGGAGACCGGGTAGTAGCCGCCCGAAAGCGCCTTGCCGACGATCACCACGTCGGGGCGGACGCCTTCGTGCTGGTAGGCGAACAGCTTGCCGGTGCGGCCGAGGCCCGACTGGATCTCGTCGGCCACCAGCAGCACCCGGTGCCGCGTCGTGAGCTCGCGCAGGCGGGCCAGGTAGCCGTCCGGCGGGATGATGATGCCGGCCTCGCCCTGGATGGGCTCGACCAGCACCGCGGCCACCCTGGCGCCGTGCTCTTCGAGCGCCCGCTCGACCGCCGCGGCGTCGCCGTAGGGCAGCAGCCGGAAGCCGGGGGTGAAGGGGCCGAAGCCGTCGCGGTAGGCGGCTTCGCTCGAAAAGCCGACGATGGTCGTGGTGCGGCCGTGGAAGTTGTTCTCGAAGACCAGGATCTCGGCTTGGTCCGCCGGCACGCCCTTGACCGTGTAGGCCCACTTGCGGGCCGCCTTGATGGCGGTCTCGACCGCCTCGGCGCCGGTGTTCATCGGCAGGAACTTGGCGAAGCCGGCGAGGGTGCAGATCTGCTCGAAGAAGGGGCCCAACTGGTCGTTGCGGAAGGCGCGCGAGGCCAGGGTGACGCGATGCGCCTGGTCGATCAGCGCCTGCCGGATGACCGGGTGGCAGTGGCCCTGGTTGACGGCGGAGTAGGCGGCCAGGAAGTCGAGGTACCGGCGGCCCTCGACGTCCCAGATCCAGACGCCCTCGGCGCGGTGCACGACGACGTCGAGCGGGTGGTAGTTGTGCGCGCCGTAGCGATCCTCGAGCGCGATGAGATCAGCGGTCTGCTGGGGTTCGGCAAGCACAGTGGCGCTCATTTCACCTCCGCGAAGTCGCATCGTTTATAGCACGTCGCGAGGGCGGTGCTCAGGACTCGGGGACGATGAGCTGCAACCGTTCGGAGGTCGCCGTGGCGCTGTTGCGGCGGCGGCGCACCAGCTGGCCCGCCATCGCCGTGCGGTTGCGGCCGGTCTCCTTGGCGACGTACATCGCGGCGTCGGCCAGGCGCAGCAGCGTGCTCTTGCTCTCGGCGAGCGACAGCTCCTCGGTGAGGTGGCGCTTCAGGGTGGCGATGCCGATCGAGCAGGTCACGCCCTTGAGGTTCAGCGGCTCGGGCTGGATCTCGCCCGGCTGCGTCGAGAAGGTGGTCTCGACCATCTTCGAGCGGATCTCCTCGGCCAGATCGATCGCCTGCTCGAGGTCGCAACGCGGCAGCAGCAGCACGAACTCGTCGCCGCCGTAGCGGGCCGGGATGCCGTTGGCGGTGGTCACCATGCGGCGCAGGATGTGGCCGACCTCGCGCAGCACCTGGCTGCCGGCGAGATGGCCGTGGGTGTCGTTGACCCGCTTGAAGTAGTCGAGGTCGAGGAACAGCAGGGCCAGGTCCTGGTCCTCCTCGCGGCAGCGCCGGATGGCGGCGGCCAGGGCGACGTGCAGGTAGCGATCGTTGTACAGGCCGGTCAGGTTGTCGCGCTTGGCGATCTCCTGCGCCTGCCGGGCGTCGAGCACGTTCTGGATCGAGATCGAGATGTAGCCGGCGAAGATCTCGAGCAGGTTGCGGTCCTCGCGGCTGTAACCGGCAGCGTTGCGGCGGTTGATCAGCTCCAGCACGCCGCAGACGTCCTGCTCGATGCGGATCGGGATGGCGATCAGCGATTGAGTCTGGTACGACGTCTGCTGGTCCACCTCGCCGTAGAAGAAGCGATCGGCCGGCGCGTCGGAGGTGAAATAGGTCTCGCCGGTCAGGTACACCCGGCCGGCGATCCCCTGGTCGGCGGGGATGGTGCCGCCCAGCAGGCACTCCGATTTCTCGCCGAAGGCGGCGATGAAGGTCAGGGTGTTGCGGCGGCGCTCCGGCTGCTTCTCGGCAGGGTTGTCGAGCAGGATGGAGCCCGCCGCCGACGGCACGAAGCTGTTGGCCCGGCGCAGGACCTCCATCAGGTTCTCGGCAAGGCTCAGCTCGAGCGGGAAGGTGGGATGCGCGCGCCGCCTCTCGAGGAAGCGTTCCAGGCGCAGCGGGTCGAGACAGTGGAAGTCGGCCGTCAAGGAGCCCTCAGCCGACCGGTAGCCGCAACGAAGCAGCGACACGGCACGAAGTTTGGCGTCGAGAGGGAACGCCGCCGCCATCGACCCGGCTCGGGGACAACGGTGGCTGGGCTCTCGCGCTAGGGCCGGCAATTGCAACCATAGCAGAACCGGGCGGTGCTGTGTATGGCTCGGCGCGACGTCCTGGCCGCCGCTTACCCCGCCCGGTATAGATAAGTCAAGAAGCAAGCAGATAGATTGAGCGCGCGGTTCGGCGGGCCGACCACGGTCCGAGCCGAGACCCTTCCCACGCCACCGCTCCGCGGCGAGCCGCGGGGCCATTCGCCAAGGAGCGACGATGAAAAAGCGGGTCGGCAGCACCCTGCATCTGTCTCGTGAGACTCTCCGTGCGCTCGACGCCAGCGAGTTGCAGGAGATCCAAGGCGCGGCCACCGCGTTCCCGTGCTCGTTCCCCTGCACGAAGCCCACCCTCTGCAAGCCTCCCGCGGCAGGGGCGCTCGCGGGCGGCATCAGGCCCTTCTGCGTCGGCTAGGGCCAGAGCCAGGGGACGCCAGCGGCGGTGTGGCGCTGCCGCTGGCCTCGTTCAGCGCAGCCGGCGCAACAGCTGCCGGCTGCGGCTGAGCAGCTCGTCGCGCACCGCGCCGGTGGTCGACAGCTGCGGGGCATGGCGCAGGTAGTGCAGCTCCTCGGCCAGCCGCGCCATCTCGCCGGCGATCTCGGCGGCCACGCCGTGGGCGGCGAGTGAGGAGCCCCAGCGTGCCGGCGGCGTGGTGAGCGGCAGCCCCCAGCGGCCGGCCAGATAGCCGCGCCAGCCTTCTTCGACCAGCGCCGCGGCATGGCGGGGCCGATCCTCGCGGGCGGCCTCGCGGAGCTTGCTCTCGACCGCCGGCAGCGAGGCCGGCGGCGCGGGCGTCTGGCCCGAGGCGGGAGGAGGGAGGCGGGGAAGAGCCGCGGTGGACGCCAAGGCGGCGCCGGCGAGCCGGCCGGCGCCGGCCAGGGTGGTGCCGGCAGGTGGACCGGCGGTGGCCCGGGTGGCAACCGAGCTGGATCCAGACGCCGCGACGGCGGCAAATGGGCTGGATGCTGACGCTCCGACTGCGCCAACTGAGCTGGATCCTGACGCCGCGATGGCGGCGACTGGCCTGGACCCTGACGCCGCGACGGCGGCAACTGCGTTGGACTCTGACGCCGCGACGGCGGCGGCGGTGGATCCTGGCCCAGGCATGGCGGCGGCAACCGGCCGCGGGCGGCCGGCGGCTGCGCGCGGCGAGGTGCCATCCGGCGCGGCGGCGGCTCCGCTCCATCGAGGATCGCGCCGGCGCGCCGTCCGGCGCCGGACCAGCGACGCCGCCAGGGTCAGCATGCAGGCCAGCACCACCAACCAGCCCAGCCTTTCCGGCCAGGTGCCCGGCAGCGGCGGCCAAGCGCGCGGCAGCGACGGCCACCAGCTCCCGGCTCGCTCACTCGGCGTGGCGCCGTTGCGGCGGCCCGGATGTGCGGCGGCCGGTTCGCCGGCGGCGTCGGCAGCCATGACGCCGGCGGGTACCGGCAGCGCGGTCAGGGTGAGGGTGGGAGACTCTGCCTGCCGGTAGTCGCGGTGCGCCGGGTCGAAGTAGAGGACGGGCTGGGGACGCACGCTGTAGAGGCCGGGCCGGGTGGGGACGATCACGAAAATCCAGGCGCGCCGCCCCCCTTCCGTGGCGCCGCCGGGCTGGTCCTCGGCTTGCCGCTGCGGCGGGAAGACGGTCAGGTCGGGTGGCGCCTCCAAGCGCGGCGCTTCCGCGCCTTGCAGGTTGCCGGCTCCCGCCAGGGTGACCGTCAGCGTGGCCCCCTCGCCGACCCGGAGACGGTAGGGCTTCAGTGTCGCGGCCATGCTCACCTGGCCCACCAGGCCGCCGAATCCGGGCGGCGCCGCCGGCAGGGGCTGCACCTCGACGGCCAGCTCGGGGGCGCGCAGGTGGAGCTCCTCGGAGCGGACCAGCGGCGGCCCGAAAAAGCCGCCGTCCGGCGGCGCGACCACCACGTCGTAGCCGGCGGGCTCGAGCAGGTGAGGTCCCGGCCGCAGCGCGAACAGCGCCTTGCGGACCATGACCACGCGCCCGTAGCGCTCTGCGCCGACGACCATCATCTCGGGGGCGAGGTGTGCCGGCAGCGGCAGGTCGCGCACCCAGAAGCCGCGGAAGCTGGGCATGCTGGTGGGGCTGATCGCGGCCACGTCCTGCCGAGAGTAGAGATAGACGCTGTAGACCGCCTGCTCGCCCACCACCGGCCGCGGCGGCTGCACCTCGGTCCGCAGGAAGGCGATCGGACCCTGGGCGCGCGGCGGCTGGGCCAGCGGCGAATCGTTGCCGAGCAGCGGCGCGAACAGGTCCTCCGGTTCCGGTTCCGAGCGCCCGGCGGCGCCCCCGGGAGCGCTGGCGCCGGGCTGGCCGGCCGTCGCCGGCTGCACCCGGATCTGCTGGTCCGGCAGGCGGATCAGCTGGCCGCGGACCTGCAGCACCAGGGAGCGCACCCGCGCCGGTCCGGCCGCGAGCGGCCGCAGCTGGATCGAGAACCGGAAGGAATGCGAGAAGCTGCCGTTGATCCAGCCGAGGTTCTCGTACCGCGACGGTCCGTCGACCGGCTCGAGGTTGTCGAGCTGGTAGTTGGGCTCGAAGCGGAAGTCGCCGAGGCCGCCGCCCTCGGCGCTGATGGTCAGGGTGGCGATTTCGTCGACGCGGATCACCGCCGGCTGCAGCGACACCTGGACCGCGAACGGCGCCGCGGCCAGCGGCGGCGCGGCGACGGCCAGGCAGACGAAGGCGGCGGCCGCCAACCCGATGGCCCTTCCGACCCGTCGGACCCTTCCGACCCGTCGGACTCTCGCAACCCGTCGGCCCCGTCCGACCCGTCGGACCCTTGCGACCCGTCGGACCCTTGCGCTCCCCCGGGGGCGGGCGCCCGGTGCGATCGTCGCGGCTCCGGCGATCCTTACAATTCCCGGGGCCTCGCACATCCCTCGTCCCATTCGGACCCCCGCGACGCCCGGGGCCCCCGAGACATCCAGAACCCGTGGGGTCGTCGCGATCGCCAGCGCCCCCTTCACCAGTCCTCCCCGTTGGCGGCGCGCTGGCGAGCGAGGCGCGCGGCCGCCTGGCGGCGCTGCTGGCGCTCGAGGTTCTGCACCGCTTCGAGCACCGCCGCCGCCTCGCTGGCGCTCATCTCCGGCTGATCCTGATAACCGGCCAGCGGCTGGCGGCCGGCGAGCGGCGAGGGTTGACCGTGCAGGCCCTGGGCGGTCTGCGCCTGGCCGCTCTGCCCCTGGCTGCGGTCCTGCGCCGGCGCCGGCGCATGCTGGTCGGGCTGGCGGCCCGGTTGCTGGTTGGCGCCGCCGCCGCCGCTGCCCCCCTCGCCCGCGGTCTGGCCGCGCTCGCCCGGGCGCGGCCGCCCGCCGCCGCCGCGCGGTCCGACGCCGCGGGGCGGGTTCGGCGGCTGCCGCTGCTGCGCGCGCAGCGCCAGCTCGAGGTTGAACTTGGCGTCGCCGGCGGAGGGCGCCGCCCGCAACGTCTGCTTGTAGGCCTCGATCGCGCCGGCGTAGTCGCCGGCGGCAAGGCGCGCGTTGCCCAGATTGTAGCTGGCGGCCACCGCGAGGTCCGCGCCCGCTCCCCGCACCGCCTCCTCGAGCAACGGCTCGGCGGCCTGGGCGAGCGCCCGCTCGTCGCCGGGCCGGGGTGCGGTGCGCCCGTTGCCGGGCCGAGGTGCGGCACGCGCGTCGCGGGAGCCGGGCGAACCCCCGGAGTCGCCGGTGCCGGCGGCGAGGCGGGCGCTGCCGGCGTTGTAGCTCGCCAGCGGGTCGCCGGCGGCGAGGCGATGCGCGGTGTCCGCGGCCGCCACCGCGGCCTTGCCGTCGTGGCGGGCGAGGCTGTCGATGGCTGCGGCGGTGCGCTCGCGCGGGTTGTAGAGCCAGCGCTCGGCCCAGGCCGGCAGATGCGGATGCAGCAGCGAGAGCGCCGAATCCAGGGAGGCCGGCAAGGCCGAATTCAGGGAGGCCGGCAAGGGCATCGCCAGCGTGGCGCCGGTCCAGCACAGCACGACCAGCGGTGCGCCGGCCAGCGCCGGGATCAGCAGCCGCGAAGGCCGTCGCGAGAATACCCCCTGCCTTGCGGTGTTTGCGTCGTGTGCGGCGTCGTATGCGATGTGCGCGTCGCGCGCGGTATTCGCGTCCTGCGCGTCGTGCGCCGCGTTCCCGGTCCTCATGCCGCCGCCGGCCTCCGCGGGGTCCGCGCGAACGGCCCGACCGCCAGCTGCAGCAGCAGCGCCGCGGCGGCGAGCCCCAGCGGCCACTGGAACCGCTCCTCGCGGGTGGTCACGATCTCGGTTTCCTGGGTGCGCTTCTCGAGCCGGTCGATGCGCGACAGGATGGGCGCCGGATCGGTGGCGGCGCCGGTCACCCGCAGGTAGTCGCCGCCGGTCGCCCGGGCCAGGGATTCGAGGTTCTCCTCGTGCAGGCGGGTGATCACCACCTGGCCGCTCTCGTCGCGCTTGTACTCGCCGCCGCCGAGCGGGATCGGCGAGCCCTGAGGGGTGCCGATGCCGAGGGCGAAGACCGCCACGCCGCTGTCCTTGAGCCTGGCGGTGGCGGCGTCGAGGCCGCCGCCGTGGTCCTCGCCGTCCGAGAGCAGGACCAGCGCGCGATGCTTCTCGGTCTGTGGTCCGAACAGCCGCAGGGCGGCATCCAGCCCGGCCGCCAGCTCGGTGCCCGGACGTGGCAGCGAGCCCGGCTCGACGGTGTCGAGCAGCAGGTCGAGCACCGCCCCGTCGAGGGTCAGCGGCGCGAGCATCAAGCCCTCGCCCTCGGTCTGCACCAGGGCCACCCGGTCGCCCGGCATCGCCTGGCTCATCCGCCGCACCATCGCCTTGGCCGCGAACAGCCGCGACGGCAGGACGTCCGGGGCGGCCATCGACAGCGAGGAGTCGAGCAGGAAGACCACGTCGACGCCGCGACGCTCCACCTTCTGGGTGGCGCCGCCCCAGCGCGGGCGGGCGAGCGCCAGCGCGATGCCGGCGACGGCCAGCGCCAGGCAAACGACCGACAGCGTCAGACGGCTGCGGCGGAACGTCGGCAGCAGTCGATCCCAGAGCCCGCGCGCCGCCCACGCCGCGTCGGCCCGCAGGCGGCGGCGCCAGAGCGCGGCGGCGGCGGCGGCGGCCGGCGGCGCCAGCAACAACAGCCAGAGCAGTCGGGGCGCGGCGAAGCTCATGGCTCGGCGGTCACCTGCAGGCCGGCGGCGGCGAGCGGCAGCATCAGCAGCGAGAGGCCGGCCAGGGCGAGAGGAGCGAAGGCCTCGCGGTAGCGGACGTAGCGCTTGACCCGCATCGGCGTCTTCTCCAGCCGGTCGATGTCCTGGAAGACCTCCTGCAGGCTGCGCAGGTCGCTGGCCTTCCAGTAGCGGCCGCCGGTGCGCCGGGCGATCTGGCGCAGCAGCTCCTCGTCGACCGCGACGTTCATCAGCTGGCGGTGGATCTCGATCCTGCCGGTCTCCGGGTCCTGCACCGGCACCGGCACCGGCACCCGGCCGGCGGTGCCGACGCCGACGGTATAGACCTTGAGGCCGAGTCCCTTGCACATCGCCGCTGCCGACAGCGGGTCGATCGCGCCGGCGTTGTTACCGCCGTCGGTAACCAGCACCATGATCCGGGTCTTCGCCGGGCTGCCGCGCAGGCGCGCGGCGGCGGCGGCCAGGGCGACCCCGATCGCGGTGCCGTCGGGCAGGCTGTTGAGCTCGACCGAGTCGACCAGCAGCTCGAGCATGGCGTGATCGGTGGTGAGCGGCGCCCGGGTCATGGCGGCGCCGGAGAACACCACCAAGCCGATGCGGTCGCCGGTCCTGCCGGCGATGAACTGCTTGACCACCTGCTTGGCGACCTCGAGGCGGTTCTGCGGCTGGAAATCCTCCGCCGCCATGCTGCCCGAGATGTCGAGCAACAGCTCGATGTCGATGCCTTCGGTGAGGCTCTCCTCCCAGGCGTAGCCGAGCTGCGGCCGCGCCAGCGCCAGCGCCAGGCAGCCGAGCGCGGCAAGGCGGAGATAGAACGGCAGGTGGAGTCGCCAGGCGCTGCGGCGGCGGCCGCTCGGCGCAGCGCCGGCGGGGACCGCACCTCCGGCGAGCGGACCTGGCGGGGGCTGGGCCGAGCGCGCCGCGTGGCCGGCGGCGGCAGGCAGCGGCAGGCGGCTGTAGATCAGCGCCCCCAGCGCCTGCCGTCGATGGTGGCGCCAGGCGAGCGCCGGCAGGGCGAGCAGGAGCAAGAGCCACCAGGGGTTCGCCAGATGAGGAAGCACCTCGCTCATCCGGCCGCCTCCAGATGCGCGCGCGCCCGCTCGACGGCCGCGCTGCGCTCCTCGCACTGCTCGGCCAGGCGCCGCGCCGCCGCCAGGCGCTCGCCGGTGCGCTCTGCCGGCACCTGCTGGCGGGCGAACTTGACCAGGTCGCAGGCGCGCAGCAGCTCCACCGCCGGCCGCGCCTGCACCGACGGCCAGCCGCTGGCAAGCAGCCGGCGTTGGATCTCGGTGGTGGTGCTCTCCGGCGCCGGGAAGCTGACGGCGCGGCCGAGATAGCGGCGCAAGGCCTGGCTGATGCCGGTATGCACGACGACCGGCGAGGTCTCGCCGGCCAGCCGGTCGAGGGCTGCCAGCAGCTCCGCCAGCGGTGCCGCCGGCGGGGCCGCCGCCACGGCGGCGCCGGCGCGGCGCCGGCGCTCGCGCCGCCACAGCAGCCAGCCGCCGGCTGCCGCGGTGGCCGCGAGCACGGCCAGGGCGGCGAAGAAGGCAGTCCCGAGCGGCAGCGGGCGCAGCGGCGCCGGCGGTCGCGCCTGGAGGTCCTTGGCGGCGGTGCCGGCGGGCAGCACCGAGCGCACCGCCATGGCGAGCCCGGCCGGCGTCCAGGCCTGCACGGTGCCGCCGCGCAGCGGCACCGCGATCGGCGCCGGCGGCAGCGCCACCTTGCCCGGACGGAAGGCGGCCAGCACCAGGCGCTGGCTGTAGACCGCCATGCCGTCCGGCGCGGCGGTGCGTCGCGGCTCGCCCTGCTCGCGCACCTCGGCTTCGCCCCAGGCGCCGCGCCAGACCGGGAAGCGCGGCTGGCCGGCGAGCTGCGCCGCCGGCACCCGCAGCGTGATCACCGCCGCCACCGGATCGCCCACCGTCAGCGCCGCCGCCGGCAGCGCGATGGCGACCGCGGGGAGGACCGCGGGCGGGGGCGCCGGAGGCGCCGGGGCGGGAGCAGCTGCCACCAGGCCGACCGCTCCGCCGGCCGCGAGCAGCGCCAAGGCCAGTGCGCTCATCGCCGCAGCCGCCGGCGGCGCTGCTCGAAGAACGCCAGCAACGTCGAGAGATAGGGGCGGTCGGTGCGCAGCTCGAGGCGGTCGATGCTCAGCCGGCGGGAGAGGCGCAGCAGCTCGGCGCGCTCCTGCTGGCGCCGCTCGCGGTGGCGGCGGCCGAGGCGCCTGCCGTCGATCAGGGCGATCTCGCCGGTCTCGGCATCGCGCAGCACCACCGGCCCGACCGCCGGCAGGTCCTGGTCGCGCGGGTCCATGACCTCGATCAGGATGAGGTCGTGGCGGGCGGCGGCCGCCTTCAGCGCGCGGCTGGCCGGAGTGCCGAGGAAATCGGAGATGAAGAACAGCACCGAGCGCCGCTTGAGCGTGGCGAGCACCGCCAGGAGGCCGCGCTCGAGATCGGTGGCGCCGTGCGCCGGCCGCTCCAGGATCTCGCGCACCAGGCGCAGCACGTGGTTGCGGCGGCGTTGCGGCGGCAGGAACAGCTCGAGGCGGTCGGAGATCAGCGCCGCGCCCACCCGGTCCTGGTTGCGCACCGCCGCGAAGGCGAGCAGCGCGGCGATCTCGGCCGCCAGCTCGCGCTTGAGGATGGCGCGCGAACCGAAGCTCAGGCTGCCGGAGACGTCGACCACCAGGAAGATCGTGAGGTCGCGCTCCTCGACGAACTGCTTGACGAACGGCGAGCCCATGCGCGCGGTGACGTTCCAGTCGATGCCGCGCACGTCGTCGCCGGGTTGGTAGGGTCGGACCTCGGCGAACTCCATGCCGCGGCCCTTGAACACCGAGTGATAGTCGCCGGCGACGCCCTGATCGACCAGCCGGTTGGTGGCGATCTCGATGCGGCGGACCTTGCGCAGCAGCTCGAAGGGGATGCGGGCGCGCTTGCCGGCAGCGGCGGGAGCGGCGAGCAGGGTGGAGGGCGCCGGAGGGGTGGCGGTTGCCGGAGGGGCGCCCCCGGACTGGCTGCGGCGCGGCGACAGGAATCCGAACACCCGGCGGCTCTTCTAGCGAGTTGGCGCCGCCTGCCAGGCGACCTGCGAAGGTGGCGCAACGCCGGCAGCAGGCCGGAGGGCCGGCGAATGCGGTGCCGGATTTGCGACGCACGCCACTAGGGCACCTCGACGCGCTCGAGCAGCCTGGCCACCAGGATCTCGGAGGAGACCTCCTCGGCTTCCGCTTCGTAGGTCGGGATGATGCGGTGGCGCAGGACGTCGGGAGCCACCTCCTTGACGTCTTCCGGGATGACGTAGCCGCGGCCCCGCACCAGGGCCATGGCCTTGGCGGCGCGGGCCAGGTAGAGCGAGGCGCGCGGCGAGGCGCCGAAGGCGATCAGGTCGGCGAGGTCCGGCATGCCGGCGGCTCGCGGCTCGCGGGTGGCCTGCACCAGGTCCAGGACGTAGCCGCGGATCTTGGGATCGAGATACACGGCGTCGGCGACGCTGCGCAGCGCCATCAGGTCCTCGCGCTCGAGCACCGAGCTGACGCGCAGGTCGCGCTCGACCAGCATGCGATCGAGGATCTCGCCCTCCTCGGCGCGGGTCGGGTAGCCGAGGCGCAGCTTCATCATGAAGCGGTCCATCTGGGCCTCGGCGAGCGGATAGGTGCCTTCCTGCTCGATCGGGTTCTGGGTGGCGAGCACCATGAAGGGATCGGGCAGCGGGTGGCTGCGGTCGCCCAGGGTCACCTGGTGCTCCTCCATCGCTTCGAGCAGCGCCGACTGCACCTTGGCGGGAGCGCGATTGATCTCGTCGGCGAGCAGCAGATGGGTGAACACCGGGCCGCGCCGGGGCAGGAAGTCGCCGGTGCGCTGGTCGTAGATCAGCGTGCCGATCAGATCGGCGGGCAGCAGGTCGGGGGTGAACTGGATGCGCTGGAACTGTAGCGCCAGGGTCTGCGCCAGTGTCTTGACCGCCAGCGTCTTCGCCAGGCCGGGAACGCCCTCGATCAGCACGTGGCCGCGGGCGAGCAGGGCGGCCAGGAGGCGGTCGAGCAGGTAGTCCTGGCCGACGATCACCTTGCGCAGCTCGGCCTCGACCCGCTTGAGCGTCAGGGTCTCGCGCTCGACGTCGCGGTTGAGGGTCATGACGCTGGTTTCCATCGCTGGCGGCACCTCGCGCAAGCGCAAACTGCAAGGCAGGTGCCATGGCCGGGTCGGGAGGCGGAAGAGAAGCTGCGACAAGCAATTACGTGCGGGTAGGTGGAGGAGGTGGCTGTCCTTGGGTCGCCGTTTGCGCCAATTTGGCACATCTGATGGGGTGAGACCTGGAACCGGGTTGGCGGCGGCGACGCGAACCGCGCGCGCCGCTCGCGGTTGCCCAGCCTTGCTCTGATAGCGTCCGGGCGTGCGCGCGCCGCGGCTGAAGAAGTCCCTTGGCCAGCACCACCTGACCTCCGGTGCGCTCTGCCGGCCGTTGGTGGAGTTCCTCGCGCCCCGCGGGCAGCGGGTCGTCGAGGTGGGGCCGGGCGGCGGCGTGCTCACCACCGAGCTGCTCGCCGCCGGCGCCCGGGTCCTCGCCTGGGAAGTCGACCTGGAGTGGGCGGCCGAGCTGCGCCGGCGGTTGCGGGGTGCGGTGGACGCGGTGGGCGTTGCGGCAGGCAGGGGCGTGCTCTCGCTCGTGGTGGAGGACGCCCTGGACCTCCCCTGGGGACGGCTGCCGGCGCCGACCCTGGCGGCGGGCAACCTGCCCTACAACGTGGCGACGGCGCTGCTCGCCGCGCTGCTGCCGCATCATTGCCAGGTGCCGCGGGCCGCCTTCCTGGTGCAGCGCGAGGTGGCGGAGCGGCTGCTCGCGGCGCCCGGCGATCCGGCGTACGGCTCCTTCAGCGTCCTGGTGGCCGCCTATGCCCGCGCGGTGCCGCTGGGCCGGGTCCGCCGCGGCAGCTTCCACCCGCCGCCCAAGGTCGAGGGCGCCTACGTCGGCTTCGAGCTCAGGGCGCCGCCGCTGCCGGAGCAGGAGATGCCGGCTTTCCTCGCCACCGTCCGGCTCGCCTTCGGCCAGCGCCGCAAGACCCTGCGCAACGCCCTCGCCGCCGGCTGGGGCCGGGAGCGGGCGGCGGCCGCGCTGGGCGCCCTCGGCCTGCCCGAGAACGCCCGCGCCGAGCGGCTGGGCCTGGAGGAGCTGCTGGGGCTGCACGCCGGCGCGCCCGTGGATGCACGGCCGCATTGAGTTGGAACGGCTTCAAAGGGAGGTGTCCGCTGGCGGCACTGCGAAAGCTCCGGAGGCGGCTCGTCCCACCGCCTTGCGAAAAGCGGCCGGATCGATCGCCGGGTAGCGATAGAGAAGGGGCTCGATTTGCGCGAATCGAGTCAGCAGCTCTTCGCGGGCTACGTAGCCTCGCGCCAGCATCTCGCCGACGTCGCTCCAGTCCTGGGCATGGCCACGCTCGAGCTTGGCCAGGGCCTGTGCGGCGAGGTCGTAATGGTGGAAGGCGAGCCTGCCATGGCGGCCGGCAAAGGGACTGCGGTCGCGCCAACCCCGGAGTTCGGGGATGAAGTCTCCCGGCGATGCAAGCTCGACATTCATCTCCAACCGCTCCTTGAGCGACGGGATGGCGCGCAGCAGGCGGTCGCTCTCCGGCTCGAGCTTGACGTCGAGGTCGACGGTGCTGGTCCGCCAACCGAGCAGCACGGCGGTGGCGCCGCCGGTGAAGTAGAGCCGGGTCTCGGCGTCGGCCTCGGCGCCCAGCGCCTGCATGAAGCCCAGCACCCGCTCGCGGTCTACCGGCCGGCGCATTCGAGCGCCCGCTCGCAGCTCACCAGCCGGCGGATCAAGGCGTTGTAGCGGGAGTGGGCGCTGTCCGAATCCTCGCTCGCCAAGCGGTCATAGAGGCGGCGCTCAGGGGTGGGAAACGCCGGCTCCGGCACCGCCAGCCCGGCGTGTCGCAGGCGCTCGGCGCCGATCGAGACCAGCAGCGCCGGGATGGACTCGACGCCGCGCGCCAAGTCGTCGATGCCGGCCGCGACCAGGTCGCCGCCCGGCAACGGGTCGAGACGCGGGTCCATACCAGCGAGTATAGCTCCCGACGACGCGGCGGCCTCGGTGGCAGCCTGGCGGTCCTTGGCTGGCGTTGGTGGTCCTTGGCTGGCGTTGGCCGGCGTTGGCGGCTTGGACGCATGGCACCAAGCGAGAAGGGTCAGGAGGGCGGTGGCAAAGGGGAGCGGGGGAGACCAGGCAGCAAACGGATGGATCGGCGGAGCGGGCGGCGGGTCGGTGACTTGGATGGTGCCTTGGATGGTGTAAATACCTGGGTTGACAGGGTGTTGTGCTAGACTTCTGTGCTACTTAGCGATGAATCCCTCAACCAGATTCTCGCCGCCGGGGCATAACCGCTGTCGCCGCCGGCCTTGCCGGCCCGGCGGGGTTCGCCGGAACGCGCGGCCGGCCGGCGCCGGCGCGGGGGACAGCACCCCGGGGTCCGGCTAGTTCGCCGCCGATTCGAGAGCCGCCGACACCCTCCCGCCATGTCCGTCGCCGACGCCCGCGCCAGCCGCGCCAGCCGCTCGAGCAAGCGCCCGGAGCGCCCGGCGCTGTCGCCGGAGAAGGGGCACGAGCTGCTCGGCCTGGCGCTGCTCGGCGCGGCGCTGCTGCTCGCCTTCAGCTTCGCCACCTACCACCCGAGCGACCCCAGCCTGTTCCACGAGCTGGCGCAACGCGGTCCGGCGCACAACTGGATCGGGCCTGTCGGCGCCCAGGCGGCGGCGGTGGGCTTCGGCTTCTTCGGCGTCACCTGCTTCCTGCTGCCGCTCTTCCTGCTGGTCGCGGGCTGGCGGCGGCTGCGGCGGCGCGATGCGGTGCGGGTGGTGGGCCGCGGCTTCGGCTCGCTGCTGCTGCTCGCGGCGCTGCCGGGCCTCTGCCAGGTGCTGGCCGGCGGCATCGCCTGGCGCGGCGAGACGCTGCCGGCCGGCGGCGCCTTCGGCACCCTGCTCGCCGGCCTGCTCGACGAGCGGCTGAGCTTCACCGGCTCGCTGCTGGTGCTGGCCTCGGCGGCGGCGATCGGCGTGGCGCTGGTGGTGCAGTCGACGCTCGGCCAGGCGCTGGGTAGCTGGCGGCTGCGGCTGCGCACGCTGTGGCAGGACTTCCTGCTGGCGCGGGCGCGGCGGCGAGAGCGCCGCGCCAAGGAGCGGGCGCGGCGGCGCGTCATTACCAAGCACCTGCAGCGGGTGGCCGAGGAGAAGCAGGAACAGGAGCGGCGCGAGGCGCTGGCGGCCTCCGACGCGACCGATCGCCGGGGCATGGCCCACCCGCGGACGGCGACCGATTCGCGGGCCGCCCGCGCCGCCGCCGCACCGCCGGCGACCCCGTCGCCGGAGCAGCCGGCGGAGGACGTCGATCCCGGATCGGCGGCAGAGGCGGCGGTCGCGGCGATGACCGGCGGCAGGCTCGACCTGCCGCTGCGCGTCTTCAACCGGCACGGCCCGGTCGAGTACGGGCTGCGCCGGGTGAGCGGCGGCGGTGACCGCGAGGCGCGCCCGGGGGACCATGCGGGAAATCTCCCACCCGGTGCGCCCGCCGCCGCCGGCCCGCTGCTGCGCGGCGCGGTGCGGCGTACCGGCGTACCGCCAACCGCGAGCGATCCGCGCGACCCGACGACGCGCGACCCCCGCGACCTGACGACCCGCGATCCGCGCGATCCGCGCGATTCGACATCGCGCGACCCAACATTGCGCGATCCAACGTCGCGCCAACCGCGCGACGCGGGAGCCGCCGGCGACCTCGGCGGCCACCTGCCGCGCGCCGGCTCCGCATCGCCGGCGCCGCGGGCGCGCTTCCCGCAGGCGCCCGCCGTGCCGCCGCAGACACAGCTGCCGTTCGGCGGCGAGGTGGTGCCGGGGGCGCTGCCGCCGGTCAACCTGTTGCAGCTGGGCGACGGCCGCAGCGCCGCGGACGAGGCGGAGCTGGTGCGCCTCGGCGAGACCATCCGCAGCCGCTGCGCCGAGTTCGGGGTGGAGGGGACGATCGAGGCGATCAATCCCGGGCCGGTGATCACGGTGTTCGAGTTCCAGCCCGCCCCCGGGGTCAAGGTCGCCCACATCGTCAACCTGCAGGACGACCTGGCGCTGGCGCTCAAGGCGGAGTCGGTGCGCATCGAGCGCCTGGCGGGCCGGTCGACGCTGGGCCTCGAAGTGCCCAACCGCGAGCGCGGCATCATCCGCCTGGGCTCGCTGCTCGCCGACGAGCGCTTCCGCAAGGCGCCCTCGACGCTCACCATGGCGATCGGCACCACCATCTACGGCGAGCCCTATTACGCCGACCTCGCCACCATGCCGCACCTGCTGGTGGCGGGCGCCACCGGCGCCGGCAAGAGCGTCGGCCTGCAGAGCATGATCACCTCGATCATCTACCGCGCGACGCGCGACGAGGTGCAATTCATCTTCATCGATCCCAAGCGCATCGAGCTCGGCGTCTACGCCGACATCCCGCACCTCAAGGCCGAGGTGGTGGTGGACCCGAAGAAGGCCGCCAACGCGCTGCGCTGGTTGGTGGCCGAGATGGAGCGGCGCTACCGCCTGCTCGCCGAGGTGCACGTGCGCTCGATCGCCTACTACAACCGCGCCATCCGCGATCCCGAGGTGCGCGAGCGCCTCGCCCTGTCGGAGGAGGCGGCGAGCGATGCGCACGGCGCGCGCGGCCTGGCGGGCGCGCCGGCCAGCCCGCTCACCGTCGCCGACCTCAAGCCGTTGCCCTATTACGTGGTGATCATCGACGAGCTGGCCGACCTGATGATGGTGTCGTCTTCGGAGGTCGAGACCTCGATCGCGCGCCTGGCGCAGATGGCGCGCGCCGTCGGCATCCACCTGATCGTGGCGACGCAGCGGCCGTCGGTGGACGTGCTCACCGGCACCATCAAGGCGAACTTCCCCTGCCGGATCTCCTACGCCACCGCCAGCCGCCACGACTCGCGCACCATCCTCGATCAGGTGGGGGCCGAGAAGCTGCTCGGCAGGGGCGACATGCTGATGATGCCGCCCGGCTCGTCGCGCGTCATCCGCCTGCACGGCGCCTACGTCTCGGAGCAGGAGACCGCGTCGCTGGTGCGCTGGCTCAAGAAGCAGGGCAAGCCGGACCTCGACCCCGACGTGCTGCGCCCGCCCGCCGAGGCCGACGGCGCCGGCGGCGACGGCGCCGACAGCGACGACGAGCTCTACGACGAGGCCGCGCGCCTGGTGGTGGCCGAGCGCCAGGCGTCCGCGAGCTTCCTGCAGCGGCGCATGCGCATCGGCTTCTCGCGCGCGGCGCGGCTGATCGATATCATGGAGCGCGACGGCCTGCTGGGCCCGCCGCAAGGCAGCAAGCCGCGCGAGGTGCTGGTCAAGCCCGACTACTTCTCGGAGCTCGACGACCTGCGCGGCGCGGCGCCGGACGACGACCTCGACGAGGGCTGAGGCGGCCGCGCCGGTCGAGTCTGCCGAGCCGGTCCGGCGGCCCTGAAGGAGACCCCCGGATGCGCGCGGACCGATTGCAGGCGCTGGTGCTCACGACTCTTTGCTGCGGCGGCCTGGCCCTGGTCCAGGCGAGCAGCCCGGCCCTGGCGACCCGGCAGGCCCCGCCGGCGCCGGCGCCCCGATCCATCGCGGCCGCCCAGGCGGCAGGCATCCCACTCAACGGCACTCCCGGCGACTGGCAGCAGTTCGGCTACGACGCGCGCCACAGCGGCGTGGCGGCGCTCGAGACGACCCTGACCCCCGGCAACGTGTCGACCCTGCACGTCCTCTACGCGGCGACGCTGCCGGGCACCGTCGACGACGCGCCGGTGTTCCTGTCGGGGGTCGCGACCGCCACCGGCGTGCACGACCTGCTGTTCGCGACCACCATGGACGGCCGGCTGATCGCCCTGGACGCGGCCACCGGCAACCTCCTCTGGTCGCGCCAGCCGGCCAGCGGCCCGCAGTACACCACCTCGGCGCCGGCCATCGACCCCGGCCGCCAGCTGGTGTACTCCTACGGCCTCGAGGGCCAGGTCCACCGCTATCGGGTGGCGGATGGCACCGAGGTGACCGGCAGCGGCTGGCCGCAGCTGACGACGCTCAAACCGGAGGTCGAGAAGTGCTCGCCGGCGCTGGCCACCGCGCTCGCCGCCAACGGGCACACCTACCTGTACGCCGCCAACGGCGGCTACCCCGGCGACCAGGGCGACTACCAGGGACACGTCACCGCGATCGACCTCGGCAGCGGCGCGCAGAAGGTCTGGAACGCCGACTGTAGCGACCAACCGGTGCACTTCACCCACGGCAACCCGGATTGCAAGCAGGTGCAGTCGGCGGTGTGGCAGCGCGGCGGGGTGGTCTACGACTCGGACCTCGACCGCATCCTGTTCGCCACCGGCAACGGCGAGTTCGACCTGCCCCAGGGCGGCCATGACTGGGGCGACAGCGTGCTCGCCCTGCGGCCCGACGCCACCGGCAACGGCGCGCTGCCGCTGGACAGCTACACCCCGGCCGACTACCAGCACCTGCAGGACACCGACCTCGATCTCGGCAGCACGGCGCCGGTGGTGCTGCCGCCGGTCCCCGGCAGCCGCCTGCCGCACCTGGCGGTGCAGAGCGGCAAGGACGGCCTGCTGCGACTGCTCGATCTCGACAACCTCTCGGGCAAGGGCAAGCCGGGGCAGGTGGCGGGAGAGGTGCAGGTCCTCTCGCTGCCGCAGGGCGGCGAGGTGCTGACGGCGCCCGCGGCGTGGACCGATCCGGCCACCGGCATCCCCTGGATCTTCGTCGCCAACGGCGGCGGGCTCGTCGGCATCCAGATCCTCGCCGGCGGCGGCGGCACGCCCGCGCTGCACCCGGTCTGGACCGACCCCAACGGCGGCACCACGCCGGTGGTGGCCAACGGCATGGTGTTCTACGTCGGTGGCGCCGGGTTGCGGGTGCTCAGCGCTCGGCAGGGCACGCTGCTGTTCAGCGACGGCAGCCCGGCGTCGATCCACTGGCAGAGCCCGATCGTGGTCGGCGGCCGCGTCTACGTCGCCGACGGCATCGGCAAGCTCTGGGCCTACGCGCCGAACGCGCCCTCGACCTGCACCCACGACGCCACCACGCTCTGCCTGCTGGGCGGCCGTTTCCAGGTGAAAGCCGCCTGGCAGACGGGCAACGGCGCCACCGGCGACGGCCAGGCCGTGCCGCTGACCGCCGACACCGGCTACTTCTGGTTCTTCAACTCCGCCAACATCGAGATGGTGACCAAGGTGCTGAACGGGTGCGGCCAGGGCGGCCACTTCTGGATCTTCGCCGGCGGCCTGACCAACGTGCGGGTCGTGCTGACGGTGACCGACACCGCCAACGGCGCGGTGCGGACCTATAACAACCCCCAGGGCGCCCCCCTGGTCCCGCTGCAGGACACAGGGGCCTTCGCCTGCGGTGGCTGAATGCCGGCTGAGCCGGCGTGAAGCCGGCCTGGCCGGCGCGAAAGCCGAGCCGGCCTAACGCCCGGCTCAGCGGGCGCCGGCGGCGCGCTGCGCGGCGACGTGGTCGAGCCCGCGCCGCTGGACGAGCAGCGCCGCGGCGCGGTCGAACTCGCCGAGCGCGGCATTGAGCTGCTTGTCCGCGGCCAGCGAGGCGCGGTGGCGGGCCTCCTGGCCAAAGGCGATGTTCATCATCTCGGCGCGGATCTCGGTCGCCGAGTAGTCGCGGGTCTGCTGGGTCAGCAGCGCGTCCTTGACCTCCTCGGGGCTGGCGATCTTCTCGTGGATCAACCAGTCGCGGAAGGCCTGGATCACCTCGGGTCCCGGCTTCCAGTCCTCGGACTTGACCGGGTTGCGGCGGCTGAAGTCGACGGCGAAGTCGGCGAAGGCGTTGCGGGAGCGCAGGAACTGCTCGGAGGCCGAGAGCTTCTCGTCGTCGACGACCACGTCGGGAGTGATGCCGCCGCCGCCGTAGACCTTGCGCCCGAGGTCGGTCTTGAAGATCTGGTTGTCCTGCACCTTCTTGCCGGTGATCTCCGGCGAGCCGGCGTCGGCGTGGGTGTAGTAGTCGAAGTAAGAGCTGTAGTCGCGCTGGATGAGGCGGCCGGACGGGGTGTAGTACTTGGCGGTGGTGAGCGCCAGGCCGGTGCCGTAGGAGAGGTTGTAGACCGTCTGCACCAGGCCCTTGCCCCAGCTCGGCATGCCGACGACCAAGCCACGGTCGTGGTCCTGGACCGCGCCGGTGACGATCTCGGAAGCCGAGGCGGTGCCCTCGTTGACCAGCACCACCAGCGGCAGGTCGAAGCGGGTGCGGCGGCTGCTGACCTTGTAGGTCTGGAAGGAATCGCGGGTGCGGCCGCGGGTCTCGACGATGGTGCTGCCGTCCGGCAGCAGCTCTTCGCAGACCTCGATCGCCGGATCGAGCAGGCCGCCGCCGTTGTTGCGCAGGTCGAGCAGCAGCCGGGTCATCCCCTTGGCCTTCAGCTTGTCGATCGCCTCGGCGACCTCGGACCCGGTGCCACGGCCGAACTCGGCGACCTGCACGTAGCCGGTGGTCGGCGTGATCATGTAGGCCAGCCGCACCGTGGTCTGCGGGATCTCGGCGCGGGTGACCGCCATCTCGATCGGCTTGTCGAGACCGCGGCGGGCGATGGTGATGTGCACCTGCGTGCCCTTCGGTCCCTTGAGCTTGCTCACCGCCTCGTCGAGGCCCATGGTGTCGGTGGGCTCGCCCTCGATACTGGAGATCACGTCGCCGGGCTGGATGCCGAGGCGGGCCCCTGGGGTCCCTTCGAGCGGCGAGATGACGGTCAGCTCGCCGTTGCGCATACCGACCAGGATGCCGAGACCGTAGTAGGAGGTCTGCTGCTTCTCGCGCATCCCCTCGTACTCCTCGGCCACCAGGAAAGTGGTGTGCGGATCGAGAGTGCGGATCATCCCCTGGATCGAGGCGTAGACCAGGTCGCGGTAGCTCACCTCGCCGCCGTAGCGGTCGTGAGCGACCTTGACTAGGTCGGTATAGAGGCGGAGGGTGTCGCGGGTCTGGTCGGTGAGCGCGAGGAGGCGGTCGCCCACCAGGCCGCCGGCGGCCAGAGCGAGGGCAAAAAGGGCGATTGCGGCGATGCGCCAGGAACGTCTCATGATTGTCGAAGTGTACCATTCCCGCGGCTGGTGGCGGGCCGCCGCGCCCCCGTGTCGCCTTGACTTCGCCGGTCCCTGGCTCGATGATCGGACCCTATGTTCGGTTTCGGCGGCCTCAGCGAGGTGATGTTCATCCTCTTCCTGGCGATGCTCATCTTCGGGCCCGAGAAGCTGCCGGAGATGGGCCGCAAGCTGGCCAAGATCATGAACGAGGTGCGCAAGGCCTCGAACGAGCTCAAGCGGACCTTCAACGCCGAGCTGGCGATCAGCGAGCAGGAGGCGGAAGCCCGCCGCAACCTGCAGGCAAACCCCACGCCGCCGGTGCCGCCGCCGCCGGCGGCATGGTGGGGCGGCGAGCCGACCGGGCAGCCGGCGCCGGCGCCGGAGCTCGCGCCACTACCGGCAGGCCCGGCAACCGCGGTGCCCCAGCCCCTCCAGCCCCTGCAGCCCCTCCAGCCCCTCCAGCCCCTCCAGCCCCTGCAGACAGTGGCCGCCGATCCGCCGGGCTGGACCCCGCCGGCCGCCGACCAGGCTGCGCCAGGCGGCGGCGCGCTGGCCGCCGACTCGGCCCCGACCGCTCCAGCGGCCGGCTCCGCGGCCACCACCGCCATCCCGGATTCGCCGCCGCCGGCGCCCGCGGCCGGTGCCCCGGCCACTCCGGTCCCGGCTCTCCCGGACGGCTACGGCGTGGGCAGCGGCCAGCACCCTTCATGACGGCATTCGATCCGCGGGGCAGGCGGCGACCGCCGGCCGGCCGAGCCGCGGCCGGCGTGTCCCACGGCCCCGGCGTTCCGCGATGACCCCTGCTCCGGACACCCCCGGTGCGGCGCCGGCCGAGGAGCTGCCGCGCATGTCGCTGATCCAGCACCTCGAGGAGCTGCGCAAGCGCATCCTGTGGTCCCTTGCCTTCACCGCGCTCGCCTTCTTCCCCTGCTTCTACAAGGTCGACCTGATCCTCGCCTTCCTGCAGCGGCCGATCACGGCGATCCTGCCGGCGGGCAAGAAGCTGGCCTACATGGGGATCACCGACCCGATCATCCTCTACTTCAAGGTGGCGGGTCTGGCGGCGGTGTTCGTGGCGTCGCCGTTCCTGCTCTACCAGGTCTGGCGCTTCATCTCCCCCGGGCTGTACAACCGCGAGCGGCGCTACATCCTGCCGTTCATCTTCTTCGGCACCTTCTTCTTCCTCGCCGGCGGCGCCTTCGCCTACGAGATCGCCTTCCCGTACGCGGCCCGCTTCCTGATCGGCGTCGGCGCGCAGTTCGAGCCGGTGCTCACGATCGAGCGCTACTTCGGCTTCGAGATGCACGTGATCCTGGGGCTGGGCCTGATCTTCGAGATGCCGATCGTGATCTTCACCGTCTGCGAGGTGGGGCTGGTCACGCCCGGCTTCCTGATCAAGCACTTCCGCTACGCGGTGCTGATCATCTTCGTCATCGCCGCCATCGTCACGCCGACGCCGGACGTCTTCAACATGTGCGTCTTCGCGACGCCGATGCTGGGCCTCTACCTGCTGGGCGTCGGCGCCGCCGGCCTGGCGCAGGCGGTGCGCCGCCGCCGCAAGCTGCTGCCCAGCCGGGCTTCCTAGCCCTGGTCCGAGATCGCGATCCTCAGCGCTCGCCTTCGTGGACGTAGCCGAGCGCCCGCAGGCGCGCCGCCTCCTCGTCGGAGAGCGGCAACGGGCGGGCCCGCTCGGCCGGTGAGCCGGTGCGCGGCCGCCGCTGCGCCAGCCAGGCGTCGAGCAGCCCGGCCAGCTCGCGCTCGGCAGCCAGCCCGCGGCCGGCCAGGTTGCGGGTCTCGAGCGGGTCGGCGTGCAGGTCGTAGAGCGCCGGACCGTCGGGGAACACCGCCGTGTTGCCGCGGCTGACGATGTACTTGTAGTCGCGGGTGCGGACCATGCTGCCGAAACCGTTGGCGTGCTCGGCGAACACGGCGCGGCGGCCGGCGCTGGCACGGCGTCCTGAAGCCGCCGGCGCCGCTGGTGGCGGTCCCTCGCCGGCCCAGGCAACGCCCCCTGCCAGCCCGGCCGTGCCGGTCATCGCCGCCGTCTTGCCGGCGGCGCCGGGCGCGCCCGAGAGCTGGCGCAGGTCGATGCCGTCCTGCGGCGGCACCGGCAGGCCGGCGGCGGCGAGCAGCGTGGGGAACAGGTCCAGCGTCTGCACCAGCCCGTCGTAGCGGTGCCCCGGGCGCGGCGGCCCGGGCCAGCGGATCAGCAGCGGCACGTGCGTGGTGGTGTCGAACAGGCCCACGTGGCGGTAGAGCAGTCCGTGCTCGCCGAGGTTCTCGCCGTGATCGGCGACCAGCGCCACCAGCGTCGAGTCGAGCAGGCCGCGGCTGGCGATGCCGTCCAGCAGCCGCCCCACCTGGCGGTCGACGTAGGCGACCTCGCCGTCGTAGAGGTCGCGGTTGCCGCCCAGCACGGGCTCGTCGAAGCTGCGCGGTCCCAGCTCCCGGAACGGCACCCAGGCCCGCACCGGACCCATGCCCATCGGGCCGGCCGGGCGCAGCCCCTGGGAGTAGGGCTCGGGGGGGGTGTGCGGCGTGTGCGGGTCGAACAGGTGCAGCCAGACGAAGAAGGGCCGCGGCCGGGTGCAGTGGGCGGCGACCCAGTCGAGCGTCTGGTCGACGCCGAGCTCGGCGGCGAAGTGCTCGTCGGCGAGCGTCACCTCGGCGAATCCCTGGCCGAGGCCGGAATTGTGATCGCCCAGGTGGCGCGCGCCGATGATCGCCATGGTCTGGTAGCCGGCGCCCGCCAGCCGCCGGGCCAGGGTGGTGAAGCCGGCGGGCAGGCGGGTGTGGAGGTCGTAGACGCCGTGGTTCTTGCCGTACAGGCCGGTCATCATCGAGGCGAAGCTCGGGTTGGTGGCGTTGAAGGTCGAGAACGCCTCCGTCCAGACGTCGCTCTCCTCGGCCAGCCGGTCGATCGAGGGGCTGAGGCTGGGGCGACGGCCCCACGGGCCGAGCCGGTCGGCCCGCAGGGTGTCGATGCCGACCAGCAGGATGTTCGGTCGGCGGGGAAGGAAGGCGGCAGGCTGGGGCTGCCGGCTGTAGAGCGCCGGGCTCCCCCAGAGCACCGAGGGCGGCACCGAGCCGGGCGCCGGCGGGGGCGGCGGGGTGTCGATCTGGAACAGCAGGTCGACGTCCTTGTCGGCGTACTCCGAGAGGTCGATCTCGACCGCCTTCGGCGCGGTCGCCGAGATCGGCTTGGCGTCGGCGTCGTAGAGCACCTTGACGCTGCCCGGGGCGTCGCGGATGCCGAAGCGCACCTTGCAGCCCGGGCAGGGCTTCTCGTAGCCGAGCGGCACGAACGACACGTAGCTGCCGTCGTCGATGTGCACCCGCCACTTGAGGCGCGAGAAGGTGCTCTGGTCGATCACCCGGATCTCGCCGGCGGAGCTCTGCGGGAACTGCTGCTTCTGATCCGCCGGCACGCGGCTCATGTCGCGCACTTCGGCGGCGCCGAGATGGGCGACCCGCTGCTGGTACACCTGGTCCTCGGTGAAGCCGGGCGGCGTCGCTTCGACGAAGGGCCGCTCCTTGGTCAGGTCGAGCCGCACCCAGGGCTTGCCCAGGGGTTGCTTCTTGTGGCATCCGGCGAGCGCCAGCAGCGACAGCAGGCTGGCGGCGGCGCAGGCTGCCACGGTCAGGTAACGCGGAGGTCTGCGGTTCATGGTCTCCTTTCCTGGTCGTCGGTGAATGATGGGAACCGGGCCTGGGCGGCGCTGCGCACCCGCGGCCCGGCGAGGCACGAAAATACCACGCGCGGGTGTCACCGCAGGTAGGGGGCGATCAGGTGGTCCCAGGCGCCGCGGGCGCGCAGGACCGTCTCCACCATCTCGCGGGCGGCGCCGCGACCGCCGGGGCGCGAGAGCACCTGGTGGACGCGGCAGCGCACTTCCGGTACGGCGTCGGCGGGGGCGAACGACAGGCCGCAGGCGAGCAGCACCGGCAGGTCCACCAGGTCGTCGCCCAGGTAGGCGACACGCTCGGCCAATGTACCCTGGGCGCTCAGCAACTCGCCGAAGGCCGCGCCCTTGTCGATGCGGCCCATCACCAGCGCGTCGACTCCCATCTCCTGCGCCCGCGCTTCCAGGGCTCGGCTCGCGCGCCCCGACAGCAGGCCCACCTTGAGCCCGGCGCGCTGCGCCAGCTTCAGGCCGAAGCCATCGCGCACGTCGAACACCTTCCACTGCTCGCCGTCGGCGCCGTAGAGCAGGCGGCCGTCGGTGAGCACCCCGTCCACGTCCAGCAGCAGCCAGGCGAGGCCGGCGGCGCGGTCCGCCAGCGCCGCGGGCGTCAGCTCGCCGCCCGCCCGCCGGCCGGCGGTGGCGCTCGGACGCCCGCCGGCGGCCTCGCTCGGACGCCTGCCGTCCGCGTCGGGTGGGCTCAAAACAGCTCCAGGCCCCAGAGGTCGTGCAGGTGGACGATGCCCGCCAGCCGGCCGCCGGCGTCGCAGATGAACAGCGAGGTGATGCGGTGGTCTTCCATCATCTTGAGCGCCGCCGCGGCCAGCTCGCCGCCGGCGATGGTGCGCGGATGGGAATTCATGCACTCGCCGGCGGTGCGCCGCAGCAGGCCGTCGTCGCTCGCCAGCAGGCGCCGCAGGTCGCCGTCGGAGATGCAGCCGGCGAGCCGCTGGTCGGCGGCGGAGCGGGTCACCGCGGTGATGCCGAGCTTCTTTTTCGACATCTCGTAGATGGCGTCGCGCATCGAGGTGTCCATCGCCACCCGCGGCAGGTCGGGGCCCTCGTGCATCAGCTGCTCGACCTTGAGCAGCCGCTTGCCGAGGTGGCCCGCCGGGTGCAGCAGGGCGAAGTCCTCGCGGGTGAAGCCGCGCGCCTCGGAGAGGGCCATGGCGAGGGCGTCGCCGAGCGCCAGCATGGCGGTGGTGGAAGCGGTCGGTGCCAGGTTGAGCGGGCAGGCCTCGCGGTCGATCGCCACCGACAGGTGCAGGTCAGCGTGGCGCGCCAGCGGCGATCCCGGGCTGCCGGTCATCGCCAGCAGCGGCACGCCCAGGCGGCGGAGCGTCGCCACCAGCCGCAGCAGCTCCTCGGTGGTGCCGGAGGCGGAGGCGGCGAGCACCACGTCGCCCGGCACGATCATGCCGAGGTCGCCGTGCACCGCCTCGGCGGGATGCAGGAAGAGCGCCGGCGTGCCGGTCGAGGAGAGGGTGGCGGCGACCTTCTTCATGATCAGGCCGCTCTTGCCCATGCCGGTGCAGACCACCCGGCCGGACACCGCAGCCAGCAGCGCCACGGCGCGGTCGAAGGCGTCGTCGAGCTGCGGCACCAGGGCGCGGATCGCCGCCGCCTCGGTCTCGAGCACCTCGACCGCCACCTGGCGCGGCGAGCGAGCCGGCAGCGCCGGCAGCGCGGTTGCAGCCGCCTGGCCCTGCCGCTGGCTGGGCGTGCCCGGCTCCCCGTGCGACGGGCGCACCGGCTTCGGCAGCCGCGGGCGGCGCGCCGGCTTCGGCGGCCGCGGTGGCCCCGGCCGGCGGGGGACTCCCGGGACGGTCATCGGCGCACCTCCGCCACCGAGCGCAGCAGGGCCTCGGCCTCGTCCGGCGTGAGCTGGACCGCGCGGTCCGAGAGCGCCCGCGGCGGGTCGGGGTGGACCTCGAGGAACAGCCCGTCGGCGCCGGCGGCCACCGCGGCGCGCGCCAGCGGGGCGGCGAAGCGCCGGTCGCCGCCGCTCTCCCGCTCGCCGCCCGGCAGCTGCAGCGAATGGGTGACGTCGTAGAAGACCGCCATGCCATCCTCGTGCAGCCAGGCGAAGCTGCGCATGTCGACCACCAGGTTGTGGTAGCCGAAGGTGGTGCCGCGCTCGGTCACCGTCACCCGCGAGTTGCCGCCGGCCCGCGCCTTGTCGACCAGCTTGCGCATGTCGTCAGGGGCCATGAACTGCCCCTTCTTGATGTTGACGGCGCGGCCGGTGGCGGCGGCGGCCAGCACCAGGTCGGTCTGGCGGCACAGGAAGGCGGGGATCTGCAGCACGTCGCAGACCGCCGCCACCACGTCGCACTGGCCCGGCTCGTGGACGTCGGTGAGCAGCGGCAGCCCGGTCGCCGCCTTGACCGCCGCCAGCGCCGCCAGGCCGCGCGCCAGCCCCGGGCCGCGGAAGCTCGACAGCGCGCTGCGGTTCGCCTTGTCGAACGACGATTTGAACACCAGCGGCAGACCCAGGCGGGAGGCGACGGCGGCGAGGGCCTGCGCCGTCGCCAGCACCAGCTCCTCGCTTTCGATCACGCATGGGCCGGCGATCACCGGCAGCGCGCCGCCGCCGCCGACGATCACGCCGGGTGCCAGCTCGACGGCGTCGAGCGGCGGGGCCTGACCTGTCGGAGGGGCCGCCGCCATCAGCCCTCCGACTGCAGGGGCTGCACCGGCGGCGCCGGATGCAATGGCCGCACCGCCTGCATCGCACGCACCGGCTGTAGCGGCCAGGCCGCCGGCAGCGGTCCCTGGTCTGGATCCGCCGGCGTTGCCGATTCCGGCGCCAGGGCGAGGCCTGCCTCCCCGGCAGGCTCGAGGTGCTCCCGGCGGTCGCGTTGCTCGCGCTGCTCGCGAGCCAGGTGCGCGGCGAGCGCCGCCTTGACGTAGGACACGAACAGCGGGTGCGGATCGGTCGGCTTGGACTTGTACTCGGGGTGGAACTGGCAGCCCAGGAACCAAGGGTGGTCCGGCAGCTCGACCATCTCCACGAACTTGCCGTCGGGCGACAGGCCGGAGACCACCAGCCCGTGCTCGAGCATCTCCGGCAGGTATTTCTGGTTGACCTCGTAGCGGTGGCGGTGGCGCTCGCTGATCTCGGCCGTGCCGTAGATGCGCCGCGCCAGCGTGCCCTCCTTGAGGCGGCAGGGGTAGGCGCCCAGGCGCATGGTGCCGCCCATCGCCTCGACCCCGAGCAGATCGCGCAGCTTGTAGATCACCGCCTGCTCGGTCTCGGGATCGAACTCCGAGGAGGTGGCGGCGCGGATGCCGCAGACGTTGCGGGCGAACTCGATGACCATGCACTGCAACCCGAGGCAGATGCCGAACAGCGGCACTTTCTGCTCGCGCGCCCAGCGGATGGCGCGGATCTTCCCCTCGGCGCCGCGCTGGCCGAAGCCGATCGGCACCAGCAGCGCGTCCACCTCGGCCAGCACGTGCGGCCAGCTCTCGCCCTCGAGCTCCTCGGCGTTGACGTAGACGATCTCCACCTTGGCGTCGTTGGCGATGCCGCCGTGCAGCAGCGCCTCGTTGAGGCTCTTGTAGGCGTCGGGGAACTCGACGTACTTGCCGACCAGGCCGATGCGGACATGGTGGCGGGGGTGCTTGATCCGCGCCACCAGGCTTTCCCAGCGCGACAGGTCGCGGTCGTAGTGCGGCAGGTTGAGCAGCTCGAGCAGCAGGTCGTCGAGTCCCTCGCGGCAGAAGATCAGCGGCACCTCGTAGATCGTCGGCACGTCGCGGGCCTCGATCACCTGGCGCGGATCGACGTTGCAGAACAGGGCGATCTTCTTCTTCATGTCCGGCGGCAGCGGCCGGTCCACCCGGCACAGCAGCACGTCGGCCGAGATGCCGATCTCGCGCAGCTCGCGCACCGAGTGCTGCGTGGGCTTGGTCTTGAGCTCGTCGGCGGCGGCGATGTAGGGCACCAGGGTGAGATGGATGTTGACGGCGTTGCCGCGCCCCAGCTCCTGGCGGAACTGCCGGATGGCCTCGAGGAACGGCAACGACTCGATGTCGCCGGCGGTGCCGCCGATCTCGACGATCACCACGTCCGGGGGCTCGGCGGTCTCGGCGACGTGGCGCATCGCCTCCTTGATCTCGTCGGTGATGTGCGGGATCACCTGCACCGTCTTGCCCAGGTAGTCGCCACGCCGCTCCTTGTCGATCACCGACTCGTAGATGCGGCCGGTGGTGAAGTTGTGGCGCTTGCTGGTGCGGGTGTGGGTGAAGCGCTCGTAGTGGCCGAGGTCGAGGTCGGTCTCGGCGCCGTCGTCGGTGACGAAGACCTCGCCGTGCTGGTAAGGCGACATGGTGCCCGGATCGACGTTGACGTAGGGGTCGAACTTCATCAGCGTGACCGAGAAGCCCCGGGCCTCGAGGATCGCTCCGACCGAGGCGGCGGCGACCCCCTTGCCGAGCGAGGAGACGACGCCGCCGGTGATGAAGATGTACTTGGTCGCCATGGTTGCCTCTCCTCGGTCTCTATCGTCCGTCGTCGCTCGCCGTCGCGCGCCATCGCTCGCCATCGCTCGCCGGGTGGGCGCGGGCTCCGCCGGCTCCTTGCGCCAGCAGCCGCTCGGCGCGCTCGAGGTCTTCCCGGGTGTCCACGCCGGGCAGGCCCGCGGCGGCCAGCAGCACGCGGATCGGCATGCCGTTTTCGAGGGCTCGCAGCTGCTCGAGCGCCTCGCTGCGCTCCAGGGGGGAGGGCGGCAGGGCGGCCAGCGCCAGCAGGGCCGCCCGCTGGTAGCCGTAGATGCCCAGGTGGCGCAGCGGCGCGGCGCCGGCGACCGCCGCCGGTTGCCGCGCATCGCGCACATAGGGTATCGCGGCGCGGCTGAAATAGAGGGCGCGCCCGTCCAGGCCGACCACCACCTTGACCACGTTGGGGTTGGCGAGATCGTTATCTTCCGGGTGCTCTCGGTGCTCCCCGAGCGCTGGGCGATCCGGGGGTGCCGAGAGCGTGGCCGCGGATCGGTCTGCGATCAGCGGCACGGCGAGCGTCACCACCGGGTCTTCCGGGTGGGCGGCCAGGTGCTCGGCGATCGCCGACACCGCCTCCGGATCGATCAGCGGTTCGTCCCCCTGCACGTTGACCACCGCCGTCGCTGCCGGCCACCGGCGCGCCGCGTGCGCGATGCGGTCGGTGCCGCTGGCGCAATCGGCCGGCGTCAGCTCGACCTCGCCGCCGAAGGCCGCCACCGCCTGCATGATGCGCTCGTCGTCGGTCAGCACCACGACGCGGGCAAGGCCGCGGGCGCCGGCGACCCGGCGGTAGACGTGCTCGATCATCGGCAGGCCGCCGATCCGCAGCAGCGGCTTGCCGGGCAGGCGGGTGGAGCCGTAGCGCGCCGGGATGGCCGCGATGATTTGCGGGACCTGCGGGAGCTGCGAGAGTTGCGGAACCTGCGCGGCCGCCGCGGTCTGTGCGGCTGGGGCGCCTAGGGGAGGATGCGGGTGTTGGGCTTCGTGATGTGCGGAAGCGAAGGCCTGTGGAACCGCCGGGTCCCCGAGGTGGCCCGGCCCGCCGGGATCATGCGAGGGCCTGAGGCTCGGGTTGGGGCGCACGTCCAAATGTAAGCCATCGCGCCCAGGGTGTCAACGCGGGCCGGCTGGACCGCGATCCACTGCGCATGCCGGCGGGTGGTGCGCGCAAGACCGCGATGGCCTGCGACTTCTTCGAGAACTGCGGCCAGTGCCGACCCGACCCGACGGGCGACCCCCCGGCCAGGCAGGCTTCCCCGGCAGGGGGCGCGCCGTCGCCCGGTTCCTACTTCACTTCCTTGGCAGCGCCGCCGGCGATCGCCTGGTCGAGCAGGGCGTGCAGCTTGGCGTCCGCTTCGCGGGCGGCGCTGCGCTGCTGGCTGCCCAGCTCGCGCTGCTGGTCGCCCAGCCGGCGCTGCTGCTCGCCGAGCTCGCGTTGCTGGTGGCCCAGCTCCCGCTGCTGGTCGCCGAGCCGGCGCATCTCGCCGGCCAGCTTGACCTGCTGCTCGGCCAGCTGGTCGCGGTGCTGCTCGCGGGCGCCGGCTTGACGATCGTCGCCGGCGATGGCCTCGGCGGTGAGCTTCGCCTGCTCGGCGGCCAGTCGCGCCTGCTCGGCGCCGAGCTTGCCCTGCTGGGCGCCGAGGGCGCCCTGGCGGCTGCCGAGCTCGCCCTGGCGCGCGCCCAGCTCCCCCTGCTGGGCGCCCAACTCGCCCTGGCGTGCGCCGAGCTCCGCCTGGGGGCGGAAGATCTCGCGCACCTCCCTCAGGGTGGCGGCGTCGCGGATGACGTACTCCCTGCCGGCGCGCCGCAGCCACAGCAGGTCGCCGCCGCCGGCCTGTCGCTGCTGCTGCCGCGCGCGCTCGACGTCGGCGGTGTCGCCGCTCATGGTGACTTCGTCGCGGCCTTGCAGCAGGACGTAGGGGTCGCCGTGATGGCGGTCGTCCATGGCGTCATGGGAATGGGAACGGACGCCATATTGGGCATGCCCGCGGCCGCCGTCGGCGGGAGGCTCCGGGGGAGTGGGCGGCGTGGGCGGTGTTGGCGGCATGGGTGGGATGGGCGGAGCTGGCGGCGTCGTCCCGTCGGGCGGTACCGGCGGCGCCGGTGGCGCTGGCGGGATTGGCGGCGCTGGCGGCACCGGCGGGACCTCGGAGGCGTCGGGCAACGGCGGCGGTGTCGATGCCATGGCCTGCCTGTTCGGCACGGTGGCGGCGTCGGCATCGGCCGGCGCGCCGGTGGCGGAGGGCGCTTCCTGGCGTGCAAAGGCAAGGCGGGTGGCGGCGACTGCCGGGATGCCGGGGATCGAGCCGGTCGGGTCTGCCGAGCCGGCCGTGGGCTCCGGGTTTGCCGCGGACTCTCGTGCCCAGGCCGGCACCGCGGTGGCTGCGGCCGCGGGCTGGAAGATGGAGGTCGCCGGGATGACCGGTGCCAGGGTGACGGATGGTGGGGTAATGGATGTCGGGGAGGCGGTTGCCGGGGCGCCCGGCGCCGGGGTGACGGCGGCGATGCGCATCGGCACCAGCGCTGCCAGAGCGAGCGCGACGAGCAGGGAAACACCCAGGCGGCGCAGCCGGGCGTGGCGGGACGGGGAAGTGAGCCGGTGGTGCTGGTGCTGGAGCATCTCGAGTCTCCTCTTGAGCTGTCGCAGGGAGGTGGCGGCGCCGCCGGCGGTGGCGGCGGCGGGCGCCGGTGCGGTCAGGCCCGCGCGCGGCCGGCCGCCGGTCTGGTGGACGCCGAGGCGGACGAGCAGGCGGCCGTAGGTTGCGGGGGCGGCGCCGAGCAGGCGCAGCACGGCGGCGTCGCAGGCCGCCTCGCGGGCGAGCGCATACTCGCGCGCCGCCAGCGCCGCCGGGGGGAGGAAGAAGAACAGGCGCGCGGCGGCGGCGGGAATCCATCCCCAGAGCAGGTCGCGGCGCCGCGCGTGCATCAGCTCGTGGCCGAGGGTCATCGCCAGCTCCGAGGCGGACAACCGGTCGAGGGCGGCGGCCGGCAGCACCACCACCGGGCGCAGCGCGCCGGCGGTGAGCGGTGCCTGCAACTCGGACCCGGGTGGCGCCGTGCGCACCTCGACCGCTCCCAGGCCCAGGGCGCTGCCGAGGTCAAGGGCGAGCCGGAGCAGCCTCTCGTCTCGCACCGGTGCCGAGCGCGCCAGGAAAGCGCGCACGCGCCGCAGCTCGCCGGCCGTCAGCACCAGCTGGCGCGCGACGCCGCTCAGCCACAGGGCAGCCAGCGCCAGCGGCCACCATGGCGATACCGGCGCCGGCATCGGATTCGCGGCCGCCGAGGCCAACGAGGAGAGTGGTGGCGGCGGCGCTGGACTACCAGACGCCGAGGCGGCCGGCAACGCGAGGGCGGCGACGCCGGGCATGACGATGCGAGCGGCGCCGGACGTGGGCGGCGGCGCCTCCCAGGCGATTCCCGCCGACGCAGGTGGCGGCAACGCTGCCAGCTCTCCCGACAATCTCGCTGGCGCGATGCCGGCGATGGCATCGTCTTGGGTGGTCCTCAGGCGCGCCGCCGGCGCCGTTGCCAGCCAGCCACCGGCCGCGGCGGCGACCGCCGGCGGCAGCAGGGGAATGGTGAGCGGCGCCGGCCACGCCAGCCCGAGCAGCAGCTTCAGGCTCGCCAACCACCACAGCGCGCAGCGCAGCCCGACAGGCATGCGAGGCGCGAGGCGGCAGAGGACCCAGACGGCGAGCGCGAACAGGGTGCCCCAGAGCGCGGCCTGGGCGAGCTGGCGCAGCAGGGCCGTGGCGGGAGGCAGCAGGGTGGTCGTGAGATGCGGCACCGCGATCGCCAGGGCGCGCATGGCTCAAGGCTCCTGCCGCTGCGATTGCAGCTTGGCGACCAGGCGCTCCAGCTCGGCCAGCTCGTCGTCGCTCACCTCGGCGGCTTCGACGAGATAGCTGACGAACGGCGACACCGACCCGTCCAGGGTGTTTTCGACGAAGTTCCGCACGACCCCGCGCAGCACTTCGCCCGAGGATGCCGGCGAGGAGTACCGGAAGACGCCGGCAGTGCGCCGGCGCTCCAGGTGGCCCTTGGCGCGCAGCCTCTCCATCATGGTGAGCACCGTCGAGCGCGCCAGCCCGCGGCCGGCGCCGAACGCTTCCACGGCCTGTGCCACCGTCACCGCACCCTGCTCGGCGACGTAGCGCAGCAGTGCCAGCTCCTGATCGCCAATCGTTCTCGCCGTCATTCCCCGAACCTCCTTGGACTCTCGCTGCCCGGACTCCTGGTGCCGGCTCCCTGACGACAGCTGTAGTCATGATAGCGATGACTACAACTGTCGTCAAGGGGGTGATGGCCGGGTCTGCGACAGGTTGGGCACGGATCCCTTCCCCGCGCACCGGCCCCGCGCTCCAGTGGAGTACGCCGTGGCAGCCGCCGGGGTTGCTGGCCCCGCCGCGCGGCTGTCCTGCGTGGGGCTGGTGGTAGCATTCGGCGCGGATCGTGCCGCCGTCCGCGCCGAGCGCCGGCTGCTCGCACCTGCGGGCCGCCGTGCGCCTCCTGGCCACTGCGCGGCCTACGGCCCTTCCTCCAGCATGCGACCCCGCTCACCGCGCTTTCCGCCGCCGCTCTCCTCCTCGCGAACCGCCAGCCGAGGCAGCGTCGTGCGGGTGGGACCGTGGCGGGCGCCCCGCCGCTTCCTGCCCGTGGCGCTCGTGCCGGTGGTGGTGTATCTGGCGCTCTGGGGGCTGGTGGGCTACAGCTTGGGCGCCGCCGGCTGCCGCGGGGCGCGGCCGATGGTTCCGTTGCTCGGCGCCGGTGCCGGGCATGCCGCCGGCGCTTCCGGCGATGCCGGTGCGGGCGCCGTCGAGGTGTTGGTGGAGAGCGACCGTTTTGCTCTGCCGGCGTCCAGGACGTCGGCTGCCAGCACGGTTTTCGGCGCCCTGGCCTCCGGTGCTCCGCCTTCAGGTGCCCCGTCCTCCGGCGCCCTGCCTTTAGGTGCCCCATCCTCCGGCGCCGTGCCTTTAGGTGCCCCGTCCTCCGGAACCCCGCCGTTAGGTGCCCCGTCCTCCGGCGCTGTGGCTGCCGGCGCTCCGGCTTCCGGCACCGCGGCTGCCAGCGGCCCGGCTGCCGGCGCCCCGGCTGCCGGTAGTCCGGCTTTCGGCGCTCTGGCGGCCGGCGCCCCGGCGGCCGGTACTCCGGCCTTCGGCGCCTTGGCTGCCGGCGCCGCGGCCCCGGCTTCCAGTGTTTCCGGCGGCCCGATCGGCAACCGGTTCGAGGCCGGCTGGGAACGGCGCTCGATCGGCGGCCGCGAGGTGCTGGTGCCGGTCTCGGGCTCCGGCCGCCTGCTGGCCGTCAACCTCGGCGAGGAGGTGGCGCGCACCCTGACTCTCGACCTGGTGCGCGCCGGGCTACCGGAAGGCGAGCGCCTGAGCGTTCGCACCGGCGACCGCGAACTGGCGCGTGCCGTCCTGCACGTGGCCGCCCTGCCGCTGCGCGTGCGGTTGCCCGAGGATCTGCCGGTGGGAGCCGTGCTGCTCGACCTGGTCTTTGCGCCAGCCGCCGCCGGCGGCGGCAACCGCAGCGGCGGCAGCGGCAATGGCGACGCAGGAGGCGGCGCCGCCGCGGCCCCGGGGCCGCCGGCGCTCCGCGGCGCCGGCCTGCTCCCGGCGCTCCAGGGCGCCAGCCCGGTCCCGGCGGTCTACGGCGCCGGCCTGGCCCCGGCGCTGCCGGCGGGCAGCGCCCGTGTCGAAGGCGCCGACCTGGTGATGGCCGGCAATTGCCTGGCCTATCTGCGCTGCCAGCTCGGCGGCCGGGAAGCGCTGGTGGGCACCTTCGTGCCGCCCGCCGCCCCCCGACCGGGCCAGCGCTTCGAGCTCAGCGTCGAGCTTCCCGACGGCACGCCGATCCGGCGCTACGGCTGGCGCCCCAGCTTCTGGAACCGCCTGCGCGGCGCCCGCAGCTTCGAGCTGCCGCTGCGCGGCACCCGCGGCCCGGTGCGGGTTCGGCTGATCTCGCGCGCCGGCGATGGCGGCGATGGCGGCGATGCCCGCGACGTCCGCGACATCCGCGATGCCCGCGACGCTCGCGCTGCCGCAGATGCCCGCGACGCGGCCGGCCCGGCCGGGCGCTGGCGCCGCCTCGGCCTGATCGACGTCACCGGCCAGATCCTGACACCCGGGCAGGGCCAGTAGATGGGGCCGCGACGCTGGCTCTGGTCGCTGGCGGCGGCCTTCGCGGCGGTCGCCGGCTTGACGCTGCTGCTCCGCGGCGGGCGCTGGGTGGTGGCGCATCTTGGCGGTGGCACCGGCGCGGCGCAGTGGATCTGGGTGGCACACGACCGCCGCCAGACGCAGCCGCTGGCGTTTTACGCGGCGCGGGACTTCACCCTCGCCTCGCCGCCGCCGGCCCGGGCGCGGCTGCTGGCGCTCGGCGACCCCGAGTACGTCCTCTACCTCAACGGCAAGCGGGTGGGCGCCGGTGGCTGGCGGCCGGGAGCGCGGCTCGACGAGTACGAGGTCGGGCCGCTGCTGCGCCCGGGAGGCAACCGCCTGCTGGCCGAGCTGCGCAGCGCCGACGGCGCCGGCGGCTTCCTGGCCAGCCTGGTGGAGGCGGCGAGCGGCCGCGCGCTGGTGGGCACCGACGGCGCATGGCGCATCTTCCCGCGCCATCGCCTGGGCCTGCTCCGCGGCTGGCTGCCGGCCGATCCGGCGAGCGCCGCCATGCTGGCGAGCGCCGCCGGCCCCGGCGAAGCCGCCATCTGCTGGGGGCGTCCGCCCGTCGGGCGCTGGGGCCGGGTGCTGCCGGCGGCGCCGCGGCCGTTGTTCGCCGAGCTGACCGGCGGCCGGCGGCCGCTGCCGGCGGCTGCCGCGACGCCCTACGTCCCGCCGCCGGCGACCGGCGTCGCGGGCGACAGCTCGATGGAACTGTTCGATTGGGGATGCGAGGTCACCGGCTACCTGGCCCTTGAGCCGGGCTTCGCGCCGGGCATGGACTCCGACCTGGTGGCGCCGCCGCCGCCCCGCCAGCGCACGGCGCTGCTGTGGACCGGCGACACGCCGCCGCAACCCGCCGGCACCAGCCGCCCGCCCTCGGGCACGGTGGTGGTGATGGCCAGCGCCCACCAATGGCTGGACGCGCGGCTGCGCCGCTTCCGCTATGCGCTGGTGATCGGTCTCGAGCAGCCGCTCGCGGCGCGGGTCTACGCCGTCGACCCGGGAGTGGCGGCGCGATTCGGGCTGGCGCCGGCGGCCGAGCTCGACGGCGCCGGTGCCGGCGCCGGCAATGGCGCGGCGCGCGGCGTCTTCGGCCTGCCGCCGCCGCGGCTACGAACGCCGGTGGAGGACGAAATCCGGCGCAAACTCAAGCGCCTCGAGGGCGTCGCCGGGCGGAAACAGCTCTAGCTCCTGCTGTGCCCGGGCCGCGTAGGCCTCGGCCATCTCCAGCGTCTCGGCGAGCGTGCCCTCGCGCGCCACCAGTTCCAGGATCTGCTGCGGCGCGACCCGCTCGAAACCGCGGTCTTCGAGCACCGACTGGATCAGCCGGCGCTCGGCCGGCGCGATCCGCGCCAGCATCAGGATCAGCGGCAGCGTCAGCTTGCCCTCCTTGAGATCGGAGAGCACCGGTTTGCCGAGATCGCTCTCGCGGGCGGTGAAGTCGAGCCGATCGTCGACGATCTGGAAGCAGGTGCCGAGGGCGCGACCGTAGTGGGCGAGCACCTGGCCGGCCTCGGGGCGCTGCGGCGGGATCAGGCTGGGGATCGAGCAGGCGGCGGCGAACAGGTGCGCGGTCTTGCGGTCGATGATCTCGAAGTACTCCTCGACGGTGACGTCGATGGCGCCCAGGCGCTCGAGCGCCATCAGCTCGCCCTCGGTCATCTTGAGGGTGGCGGCGCACAGGCGCTGCACCACCTCGAGCTGGCCGTGCGAGAGGGCCATCTGCATCGCCTTGGTGTAGATCCAGTCGCCCAGCAGCACGGTCAGGTTGTTGCCCCACAGGTGGTTGAGGGTGGGCTGGCCGCGGCGCAGGTGAGCGTGGTCGATGATGTCGTCGTGGATCAGGGTGGCGTTGTGGATGAACTCGACCACCGCGGCGTAGGTGACCTCCTCCTCCGAGTCGTGGCCGAGCAGCCGGGCGGCGAGCAGCAGCAGCGCCGGGCGGATGCGCTTGCCGCCGCCCTGCCGGATGTAGATGCCGGCCTGGTGGATGAACGGCACGTCGGAGTCGAGGTGGCGGCGGAAGACCTCCTCGGCCGCCAGCAGCTTGGGGGCGACGAGATCGAGGAAGCGGCTGGCCTGGACCGAGCGGTCGCCGGCCTGGGAATCGACGAGGGGAGGGTTGGTCACCCGCGGCGGTCCTCTGGAAGAATAAGCATCGCGAAACCTCTCAGAAGCGTCGCACGGGATCGAAGCTGTCCACCTGCTCGAGCCGACCGTCGCGGAAGCGATAGGCCTTGCCGGCGTCGAAGTACCACCAGGAAACCTCCGCCGCGGGCGCGTGCCCGGTGAAGTCGACCCGCTTGACGTCGTCGGGGATCCCCATCTCCTCGTAGACCCGATGCTCGTCGGCGCTGCGCACCGCGGCGACGAACGCGTGCACCCGATCGATCAGGCCGCGGTCGTGGATCACGATCGCGGAGACCACCGGGCTGCCGGCCTCCACGCGGTCGGAAACGTCCTCGCGCTCGAGCACCTGCAGGCTCTCGGTCCTGCCGTGGCGCACGGTGACGCCGGCGAGCAGATGGAAGTGATCGAAATCCTCGTCCCAGGGCCACTCGATGGTGTATTCGCCCTGGGCGTTGGTGGTGGCAAGCACCCGCCGCGCATCGGTTTCGACGCGGCGCATCTCGCGCAGGCTGAGGTGGCTCTGGGCCGCTTCGAGCGCCACCTCCACCCCCGCCATCGGCTTGCCGCCGGCGTCGGTGACGATGCCGGTGAAACGCACGTGCTCGCCGTCGCCGTAAGGCGAGGCCGCGGCCGGCGTGGCGGTGAAAGCGGCAATGGCGACAGTGCCCGCGATCGCGACGATCCCGGTGAGCGCGACGATCTCGGTGATCGCGGTGATCGCGGCGAGCGCGGCGAGTGCCGGCGGGCACGCCCGGCGCGCCAGTTTGCCGAGCGCGGCGGGTGGCGCGGGCACGGCACCGTCGATGGGCAGGGGGCTCATGCGCGGCGGCATCAGAGCGAGCGGTAGTTGGTGAAGCTCAGCGGCACGTCGAGGTCGAGCGCCTTGAGCGTCGCGATCACCGCCTGCAGGTCGTCGCGGTTCTTGCCGGAGACCCGTACCGTGTCGCCCTGGATGGCCGCCTGGACCTTCAGCTTGCGGGACTTGATCTCGGCCACCAGGCGCTTGGCGGTTTCCTGCGGGATTCCCTGCTGCAATGTGATGCGCTGGCGCACCCGGCCGCCGCTCGCCGGTTCGAGCTTGCCGTAGCGCAGCGACTTCAGATGCACGCCGCGGCGCACCAGCTTGGTCTTGACCACCTCGAGCGCTTGGTTGAGCGAGAACTCGTCGGCGGCGCCCAGCACCACCTCCTCGCCCTCGAGTCGCAGCTCCGCCGCCGCCTTCTTGAGGTCGTAGCGGTTGGCGATCTCCTTGTCGGCCTGCTGGACCGCGTTGCGGACCTCCTGCAGGTCGACCGTGGACTCGACGTCGAAGGAATTCTCGG
>Ga0210405_10000159_pt1 | contig 94709 bp, 97 predicted proteins | sample IncBWH11MmetaG_FD_155492 | JGI IMG/M metagenome (GOLD analysis project Ga0210405, IMG submission 155492) | Forest soil microbial communities from Barre Woods Harvard Forest LTER site, Petersham, Massachusetts, United States - Inc-BW-H-11-M | ecosystem: Environmental > Terrestrial > Soil >... | reverse complement strand
CCAGAGCTCGTGTTTGCTAGAATGATTCAGGTCAGGCATCGGTCTCACGCGACGTACTCTCGCCAACCCCGCCAGGTCCGGAAGGAAGCAACGGTAACGGGCTCTTGCGTGTGCAGTGGGGTTCCGGTGCCTGGCTTATTTCTCGCCTCCCGACCAAGCCTTGCTTCGACTTAGGCCGATCCCGCAGGGGCCAACCTTTACGAACTCTTTACAACTCTTTGCGCAAGAAGTGCGTCCCCGACTCGTCCCCAGTAGTCAGTTCATAGGAGGAACAGTGAGTCGTCGAGGGAAAAATATGCGCGATCTTACATCCAAGACAGTCGCTCCAACCGTTACCATTCATGTCTCCGGCAGCTTGTCTCAAGGTCATCTCAGCTATCTTGATCAACTCGTTGCCTCGGCAATCGACTGCGCCTTGTGGCCTCTGCTCGACTTGGCTCGCCTGGCGGAGTTAGACCGCGTCGCGCTCACCTATCTCGTCGGAGGGGAAGGTCGCGATTTCGGTATCGTTGCCTGCCTAATTTTATCCGCGAGTGGATGCAGCACGAATCTGCGCGGCGAACTGCATAGCCAGAAGGATATCGACATCATCGGGAGCCTCGTACAGAATATTGTCTAAGCGCCCCGAACTTAAGGACGCGGAGGCTCGCCATGCTCAATCGCCTTTTCCTATTTGCTGCACTCTTTGGTATCGCAGTTTGCTCCAGCACGGCACAGATACCCACGGTCTCCACCGTACTCGAATTGCCGGAATTCGTTAATGACTGGAAAATCTCCAAACAATTCACCATCGACGTCGCGAATGCGATGCCGGCTGAGCTTTACGGTTTCAAACCGAATCCCGAGGAGATGACGTTTGGCGAACAAATGATCCACATTGCAGGCGCCAACGTGTTCCGCTTCAACCAGATCACCGGCATTAAGCCACCTTTTGCTTTCGACCCGGAAAAACCACCCGCTTCCGACAAGCAAACTGTTCTGAAGTTGCTGGAGCAGTCTTTCGACTACGTGATCGATGTGCTGCCCCAGATCACCCCCGAGCAGTTGAAGCGGACCTGGCACATTCCATCATGGAAGGGACGCCCCGATCCCGACGGTCGCGCCATGATCCTAAACATGTTTGTGCACACGGCGCATCACCGCGCGCAGTGCGAGGTCTACATGCGAGCCAAAGGCATCAAGCCTCCGGACTACACATTTTGAGGGTCCAAGTTAGACATTCTGCCGCCAATCCTGCAAAATACTGAGTCTCATACTCAGGAAACCGCTCAGGAGCACTCTTTGACCACTCCCGCTCGCGTCAGAGTCAAAATCAGCGCCCTCGGCACCTATGTGCCGCCCAAACTCCTCACCAACGCCGACTTGGAGAAAATGGTCGACACTACGAATGACTGGATCCTCGCCCGCGTAGGCATTCGCGAGCGCCACATCGTGGAGAAAGGAGTGGCCACCAGCGACCTCGCGGTCGAGGCTGCCAAAAAAGCGCTTGCCCAGCGTGGACTGTCCGCTAGCGACATGGATGCCATCATCGTCGGCACGGTCACGCCCGATATGTTATTTCCATCAACCGCCTGCCTGGTTCAGCACAAGCTTGGAGCCCAGGGCGTTTGGGGATTCGATCTTTCCGCTGCCTGCTCGGCTTTTATTTACGCCGTACAGACCGGGGCGCAATTCATCGCGACCGGAGCGCACAAGCGGGTGCTGGTGATCGGCGCCGATGTGATGTCCTCGATTATCGATTATGCCGACCGCGCGACCTGCGTGATCTTTGGCGACGGTGCGGGCGCGGTCATCCTCGAGCCTGCTGAAGACGATTCGGTCGGACTGATCGACTTCATCCACGAAGTGGATGGGTCAGGTGGATGCTATCTGCGAATGCCCGGCGGCGGCAGCCTCAATCCGTCCACTCGTGAAACCGTCGACAAGAAAATGCACTATGTTCACCAGGATGGCCAGCAGGTCTTCAAGTTCGCCGTGCGCAAGCAAACCGAAGCCTGTCTGAAGTTGCTGGAGCGTAATGGCCTCAAGGGTTCTGATATCGACGCCTTCATCCCGCATCAAGCCAATCTGCGCATCATCAACGCTACCGCGGAGCGCCTTGGCCTGCGCCCCGAGAGCGTGGTCATCAATATCGAGCGCTACGGGAACACCACTGCGGGCACTATTCCGTTAGCCATGAACACCGCCGTTGAAGAGGGCAAGCTGAAGAAGGGGAGCCTGGTGCTGATGGCCTCGGTAGGCGCAGGGTTCACGGTAGGAGCGGCTCTTTTGCGCTGGGCCTACTAGATAATACCTATTGACAGACCCCAAACTCGCTTCTAGGATTCGGGCGTACATTGCAAGGAATCCCCGGACTTGCGATCCAAGAGGAGGTCTGCAATGTATTCGTCTGCTCGCTATACCGCTGGTTGTATTCTCCGGCTCCTTCTGCTCGTCACTAGCACAATGGCTCAAGCTCAAGGATGGGCAAGTCCTGCCCGCAGTGTCGGAGGCATAGGCACCGACTACGGAGCTGCCTACAAAGCCAATGCAGCCGGAGCGCGTTTCATGACAGGATATTTCTCCGACACCGTAACTATCGGCGCAAGAGTTCTCACGTCAGTGGGCGATGGCGATATCTTCCTTGCCAAAGAAGGCACGTGGGTAGTCCAGATAGGCGGGAGTGGGCTGGATGAAGGAACGGATATCGCGTTCGACGCCGCAGGAAATATCTACCTAACGGGCTGGTTTACCGACAGTGCAAAGTTCTCCTCAACCAACGGTCACGGCCTCACCGTGAGCGGCCTTTCTGAGACCAGTTTTCTGGCCAAATACGACCCGTCCGGCGTCCTGCAATGGGTGCAGACGGGACTCGACAGCTTCACCGCCATTAACCGCGGTCATGGCGTGGCCGTCGACCCGGCGACTGGAGCCGTCTTCCTGATGGGCATGACTCAGGGAGACGCCACCTTTTCTTCGTCGAATGGTTCGAGCCACGTGGTTCCCGGAGTCAGTAGCTGGCACATGTTCCTGGTGCGTTACGATACCGATGGAAACTTCCAATGGGGTGAAACCAACGCGGCGGCGCCCAATAGCATTCCGCGCGGCATCGCCATCGATGCCAACGATAACGCCTACGTTACGGGGTGGTTCGAGGGATCTTCGACATTCTCGAGCGCCGACGGCAAGACTCTCAGCATGACCGGCTTCAGCCAGCCGGTGCAGACGCCACCGGATTATCCCGACGATGCCTTCGTGGTGAAATACGACGCCAACGGCAACGTGAAATGGGCCAGCGACATCGGCGGCTACAAAGCGATGGGCCTCGCCATGGCTGTCAGCAGCGCGGGCAATGTCAGCGTGACAGGCTTCGTGGGAAACATTGGCGGAGGAACCGTCCAGCAGGGCGAGACGGTCGTTACTTCTCAGCCTGCGGGAACGGTCACCAGCCTCGGCACGGGGCAGCACACCAGTCCTTACAACCGCGATTTGATTTTGCTCACGTATGATCCATCCGGCGTCTTGCTGACCTCGATCCGCAAAGGCGATGTCAACCACGAAGCCGGTTCCGGAATCGGTTGCAGCGGCAATGATGTATATGTGGCCGTTAACACCGAGGACACATCCACGTCTGGCAATACACTCATCGTCGCCAAGTACACAGGAGCGACCGCTGATTGGGTAAGAACCGCTCCCGGAGCGGGCACGGACGCGTTTGAGCAGGGCACGAAGCTCTCCGTGGCACCCGGAGGACAAGTTTTGGTGACAGGTTGGTACAAAGGGAGTGCTACATTTGGCGGGGTTACACTCGAAAGTCAGGGCGCAGAGGACATGTTTTTCGCCCGTTTGCTCACCTCGAAGTGACATTAGCTCCGGAGTACAGCGGTGGTTGCGGGGGGCGTCCTCGCCCCCGTACTGCCAAGGAGAAATCCCGCGCCGGCCTTCCTTCCCGGCCTTCCTTCCCGGCCTTCCTTCCCCATGACGTTCGTAATCTTTCCCCGCGCATTTCCGTAGCGCCAATGCGGCCGCGCTTGCTATGTTGTCGCAGCGTCCGCCACACGTGGGGATGTAGCGGACGAGCAAGACGATGCTTCGTTCCACGTGCTGCTGTCTTTTGCTGGCTCTGGCTGGGTTGGGACAGGCCACGGCGCAGAAGGTCAAAGACGATTCACAACAGACCAAGCTCCTGGTGATGGAACACCTGTGGAATGAAGCGCAGGTGAACCGCGACGCCCGCGCCCTCGATGCCATGATCGGCGGAGAATTCGTCAACACCGAGTACGATGGCGAGGTCAGCGACAAAAGCAAGTTCCTCGCCGATATCAGAGATCCGCAATTCAATCTCAGCAGCCTGAGCATTCAGGACCTCAAGGTCAGCATGTACGCGGACTCGGCGGTGGTCGTCGGCATTTACCACACCAGGGGCTCCTACCAGGGCAAGCCTTACGATCATGTCGGGCGCTTCACCGATACCTGGGTCTTCACCGAAGGCCGCTGGCAATGCGTGGCCAGCCATACGAGCCTGCTGAAGAAATAAATCATCGCGCGCTCCGGGCGTGCCCCGAAGCATGCGTCGGCTATAAAAACTTTTGATAGCGGATTTTGCTTCCCCCTCTGCTGGTAGATGATCTAAGCAACAGTCTGATTTCTTCAAACTCGGCTCAGACTGCTCCCAATGCAAGCCGCGCCCCGCCCACACCGCTGGAAGACCTTGCTAGCCTTCGCCATTATTTACTTCGTATGGGGATCGACCTTCCTGGCGATCCGCGTTGGCGTGCGGGAAGTGCCGCCGCTCCTGCTTGCCGGAATGCGCTTCTTCGCCGCGGGCCTCGTGCTCTACGCCTGGATGCGCGCCACGGGCACACCCTCACCCTCCCGCCGCGAATGGGCTTCGGCCACTTTGCTGGCGGTCCTCATCTTCCTGGTGGATTACGGATTGGTCTTTTGGGCCGAACAGCGCGTACCCTCCGGCATTACTGCGGTCATGTTGGCCACTATCCCGGTCTTCACCGCGCTACTGGAGATCCTGATTCTGCACACCCACAAGCTCACTCTCCGCCTGGGATGTGCCCTTGCAGTTGGTCTCGCCGGGGTCGCGGTCCTGGTCAGCCGCTCTGTAGGGTTTGGCGACGCTCCGATCGAAAGGATGGGTGCGATCGCCCTGGTGGTGGCCGCCCTCTGCTGGTCGTTGGCTTCGGTTCTCACTCGCAAGCTGAGCTTGCCCGAATCGAAGGTCATGAGTTCAGGAGCCCAAATGCTCGTCGGGGGAGTCCTGCTCATGGTTGCCGCGGCAATGTTCGGCGAGTTCCGCGGCTTTAATCTGCCGTCAGTCTCTGTTGGTGCATGGCTCGCGCTCGTCTACCTGATCATAGCCGGCTCGATCATCGCCTTTACTGCCTATGTCTGGCTCATCCACCACGAGTCGCCCACGAAGGTTGGAACCTATGCCTATGTGAATCCCCTGGTGGCGGTCCTGCTCGGATATTTTCTTGGGGGCGAGACGCTGGGCGCTCGCACAGTCCTGGGAACGCTGCTCGTTCTGGTGAGCGTGGTTGTGATCACGACCACGCCGAAGAAGAGGCAGGACTCCAACCTACTCGTCCAAGAAGCAGAACCGGCAGAGCCTTAGTGCCCACCCGTCGGGCAGTCCGTCTCTAGAAGATGGCGGCTGAGATTCAGTGCTTGGCCTGGCTTTCGTCGCTCCCACCCCACAGCTGGAACACAGCCCTGAATTCCACGGGACCCTCGCGCACCGCTGGCCTCGGTACCAGCAGCAGGCCGTCGTAGAAACTCTCCATCTGCTGCTGTTCGACTTGTGGGCGGGACGCCAGCTTGAAATCAGCCTTGCCGTCGGGTTGCAACGTGCCTTGCAGGGCGATGTCCTTGCCCGGCTGCCGCTGGGCCACGGTGAACCGCTGATGCAGCAGCTTCTGGATGGCTACAACGTAGTTGGAGAAATCGGTTGTCGAAATATATTTCTCCACGTCCCGCATACTCTTGTGGAGGACAACTTCGGATAGTTTCACTGCGCCGCGATTCTCCTCGCGATCTTCCGGCAAGTACAGTACTGTGTTTCCACGAGCAAGGCAGTCGAGAGGATCGGCCGGGGCAGCTCCACAGCCACCGGACGCGGTCTCCGCCTTCCTCTTCGTTCGCGCTTCGGCCACCAGCTCCCGCGGAATATTCTTCTCGTATTCCTCGACGGCCGCCCGGAACTCCTCCACTGTTTTTGCCACCGGACGGTAGTCCCTCACTCCCCCATCGTGCGATTTGCTTTGCCAAAGGGGAGCTGTTTCCCCGGAGCCGCCACGCGAGACCACCAGCCTCTCAGTAAGAACACCCTCGCGAACGCCCGCGTTTCGGTTGCCTTCGATGATCACCAGGATGAGGTCCGCCTTCCCCGGATCACCCACGACGGTGAACCGGCCCCACTGGGCAATGGCTTTCTGCAACTCTGCGTGCGCGCGCTGGGCGCTGGGAGCTCCACGCCCTGAGGGATGGCTCGAGTAACGGCCGAACCCCTCTGCTATCGTCGTTCCGAGTGCAGCGTCCAGGTACACGCGGGCGGCCGAAGCCAGAGTCACTCCAGGTTCAGGGTCCGCGCTCGCTGGCGGCTGTTCCTTTGCAACCGACGGATCTGATGCCTGTGTTTCTTGAGATTGGGCCGGAGTCGTCCCACCTACACCGAAGAACGACATCAGCAGAACGAACCACGCGGTCTGTCGTTTCATTTTAGGGACCCCAAGTGTGGAATGAAGGGTCGTAGCGGGCCTGTGCCCGCTCTTGTTCTATCCGATCTTGCTCTATCAATGTTCAGAACGAAGGGTGATCCCAGGCTTGCAAGCAGAAATGTTGACGCTCTAAAACAATCTACGGTCTCGTCATCCTCTCCGGCTTTACTAATTGATCAAACTCCTCCCCCGTAAGAAATCCCAGCTTCAACGCCGCCTCGCGCAGGCTGCTGTGCTCCACGTGTGCCGTGTGGGCGATCTGGGCGGCCTTGTCGTATCCCACCTTCGGCGCCAGCGCCGTCACCAGCATCAGTGAATTCTTCACGTACCAGTCCACCTTGGCGCGGTCGACCTCGATGCCCTTGATCATGTACTCAACGTAGCCATGACACGCGTCGGCAATCAGCGTCACCGAATGCAGGAAGTTGTAAATGATCACCGGCTTGAACACGTTCAATTCAAAGTTGCCCTGCGAGCCGGCGAAACCCACGGCGGCGGTCGCACCATGCACCTGCACGCAGACCATGGTCATGGCCTCGCACTGCGTCGGATTCACCTTGCCCGGCATGATCGAAGATCCAGGCTCGTTCTCCGGAATCGAAAGCTCGCCCAAGCCGCAACGTGGCCCGGAAGCCAGCCAGCGGATATCGTTCGAAATCTTCATCAGCGAAGCGGCCAGTGTTTCCATCGCACCCTGCGCATAGACGATCTCATCGTGCGCCGAAAGCGCCGCGAACTTATTGCCATGGGAGCGGAAGGGAAGCCCGGTGAGCTCCGCAATCTTCTTCGCAGCTCGCTCCGCGAATTCGGGATGAGCGTTCAGCCCTGTGCCCACGGCCGTCCCGCCTATTGCGAGATCGTAGAGTCCTTCCAGCACTTGTTCCAGGCGCTTGATATCGCGTTCCAGCAAACTGGCCCAGCCGCCGAACTCCTGTCCAAAGGTCAGCGGCACGGCATCCTGTAAATGCGTGCGGCCAATCTTTACCACATCATGGAATTCCTTCGCCTTGGCCGCGATCGCATCATGAACGTTCTTGATCGCAGGGATGAGCGCGTTTTTCACGCGATCGGCGGCCGCAATGTGCATCGCCGCTGGAAAGGTGTCGTTCGATGATTGCGACATATTTACGTCGTCATTGGGATGGACAGGCTTCTTCGATCCCATCATTTCTCGTCCGAGCGGGCCGCCCGCGATTTCAATGGCGCGGTTGGAGATGACCTCATTCACGTTCATGTTGGTCTGTGTTCCGCTGCCGGTCTGCCAGATGCGCAGCGGAAACTGGTCGTCCAGCTTGCCCGCAATCACCTCGTCGGCAGCCTGCGCAATCAGCTTCGCCTTGTCCGCCGGCAGCTTGCCCAGATCCTGGTTCACCAGCGCGCACGCCTTCTTGAGCGTGCCGAACGCGCGGATCAGCTCCGGCGGCATGGTGTCGCGCCCAATGTTGAAGTGCAGCAGCGAGCGCTGCGTCTGCGCTCCCCAATAGACGTTGGCCGGGACTTCGATCTTCCCCATGCTGTCGGATTCAATGCGGGTGCGCGTGGCGGGTTCCGCGGAGCTTGGCATTCGGCGTCCTGAATAAGGCTCGATTGATGAAGTAACCGGGAATTATAGCGCGCCCTGACGCTCCACTGTGCCCGAGGACACATCAGCAGGGGATGCGCACGCTCTCCTCAGCTCCCCCGCATGCTAAAATCATCGGCTCCCGACCTGTGCTCGTGCCTCGCGGCCGGCACAGACTGTCACCGTGTCTTATGCCCGATTTCTTCACCGTCGCAGACGTTGAGGCCCTCCCGCAGGCAAAAGCCGGTCCGCAGCCCGAAGAACGCACTGACGTCCTGGTCATCGGGGCCGGACCCACCGGCCTGGCCTGTGCCATCGAGGCACAAAAGGTTGGCCTCAAAGTGATCGTCCTCGACAAAGGCTGCCTGGTGAATTCGCTCTTCCACTACCCGGCGGGGATGTTGTTTTTTACGACTCCCGAGCTGCTCGAAATTGGCGAGATACCATTCACCACCGCGCACCAGAAGCCTACGCGCGAAGAAGCTCTTGAGTACTATCGAAAAGTCACCGAGCATTACCATCTCGACATTCGCCAGTACGAGTGGGTGAAAACGGTGATGGGCGAAGACGGAAACTTCAGCATCACGGCTACCGACCGCGCTGGCCGGCCGCACGACTACTGCACCCGCAAGGTGGTTGTCTCCACGGGATATTACGACATGGCCAACCAACTTGGCCTGCCCGGGGAAGAGTTGCCCAAGGTTTCGCACTACTATGAGGAAGCCCACCCCTATTACGACTCCGATGTGCTGGTGATTGGCGGCAAGAATTCCGCTGCCATCGCCGCTCTCGATCTGTGGCGTCACGGCGCCCGCGTTACATTGGTTTACCGCGGCTCGCAACTGCACCACCACGTCAAGTACTGGATCAAGCCCGATCTCGAGAATCGCATCAAGAATCGGGACATCGAAGCTCACTTCAATAGCTCGGTTCAGGAAATCGGACTCGACTATGTTGTCATCATTACGCCGCGCGGGCCCATGCGCCTGAAGAACGACTTCGTTCTTGCCCTCATTGGCTACCATCCCGACTACGACTTCCTGCGCAGCATGGGAATCGAGTTGTCGGATGAGCAATGCCGTCCGGTCTGCGATCCCGTGTCGTTGGAAAGCAATGTCCCCGGGATTTACGTGGCGGGAGTGATCGTCGCCGGATCGAGGACAAACGAAATTTTTATCGAGAACGGCCGCTTCCACGGCAAGCAAATCGCCGCGGACCTCAAACGAAAGCTGCGGCCGGAATCCTGAAATTCCCGCCACTATTTCAACAAGTACTCCTTTACGAACATCACCGTGGCATCGAACTGGTAGTCCCGATTCTTCTTCTTGGCGAAGCCGTGGCCTTCGTCCTTGCCCAGCAGCCACCAGACCGGCGTTCCGTTCTTCCGCACCACCGCGACCATCTGCGCCGACTCGCTCGCCGGAACCCGCGGATCGTTCTGCCCCGCAATCACGAACAGCGGCTTGGTGATGTTCTTGGCGTTGTTGGCGGGCGCGATCCGCTCCAGAAATTCACGCATCTTGGGGTCGCGTTCATCGCCATATTCCACTCGCCGTAAGTCCTGCCGATAGCCGGAAGTGTGTTCCAGAAACGTGACCAGGTTCGACGGTCCAACCACGTCCACTGAGCAGCAAATTCTGTCGTTGTAGTTGGTGGCGACGGCGAGTGTCATGAACCCGCCGTAGCTGCCGCCGGTGATCATGACCTTGCTTGCATCCAAATCGGGCTGGGTCTGGATCCAGTCCAGCAGGGAATTGATGTCTTTGTACGAGCCCTCGCGTAGAAAGCCGTTGTCGAGTTTCTGAAACGCCTTCCCGTAGCCAGTCGAACCCCGCACGTTGGGATAAATCATCGCGATGCCCAGTTCGTTGAGGTAATAGTTGTCGTGCCCGAGAAAATCAGGACGGACCTGACCTTCGGGTCCGCCATGAATATCGATGATCACGGGGTGCTTTCCGACGAACTTTGCCGGAGGCTTATACAGGAAGGCGGAGATGGAGCGGTCGTCCCACGATTTCCAATGGATCAACCGGGGCTCCGCGAATCCCAAGGTATTCAGGCCGCCGGTTTCGCTGAACGTCCAGCGTTCCAACTTGCCAGTAGCCATGTCGAGCGAATACGCGTCGTAATCCCTGCTCGCGGTACTCAAATTGAAGGCTATTTCACGGCTGTGATTGCGCCACGCGATCCCGTAGATCACGCCGACCGGCACCTTGGGCACCGGGACCTCTTTGTTCGTCGCGGTATCAAGAACGTGCAGCACACTGATTCCGTCCTCATTCGCCTCGAACGCGATCCAGCGTCCGTCTCTCGCCAGGTCGAATTCGTCTACATCCCACTTGAGTTGGAGAGTCAGCACGGTAGTCTTGTGGGTTGTGAGATCCATGAAAGTCAGTCTTTGGAAATCCGAATCCTGATCGCTCGTGAAGTAGAGGCCTTTTCCATCTTTGGCAAACCGTGCATTGGTGTAGGCCACCGTTTCCGATCCGGTCTTCGGAGTGAGCAAGGTTTTCTTTCCGGTTGCGATGTCGATCAGCCAAACATAACTCTCCGCCGCCGACACTCCATTCGTCGCCAGCAACTGCTTGCCGTCGGGCGACCAGTCGGAGACTTCCCACCCGCCTCCTTCGATTTGCGCGACCATACGCGCGCTGGATGGATCGTTTGCATTGATCACCCAGATGTCGACGTCGTTCCCCGTGCGCTGAGTGGAACCGTAGGCGACGCGGTCTCCCTGATACGACCAGCGCGGGCTCGTGTTGCGCGACTTGCCATCGGTCAGCCGCGTAATGTCGCCAGTAGCAAAGTCATAGCGATAGAGTTGGAAAAACTCTCCTCCGCCAACATCCTTTACGAAGAGGAAGGAATCGCCATTGGCCGGCTGATATTCGGCCCCAGCTACCCTGTCGGGAAAGAACGTGAGCTGGGTGCGGGCGCCGGCTGGGAATTTTACCTCGTGCACCTGGGCCGTGTCGCCAAAGCGGGTCTCGATCAGCATCTCGCGCTTTGTTGGGTGCCAGCTGATGAAGTCGGCGGAACGGAACTCACTGTAGCGCGCCGCGGCTTCTGCGATGGCGGCAGGAATCTTGGGGATCCCTTCAACCACCAGATTCTCATTGGGAACAACTTCATCACTCTGGGCCACCAGCAAGACCGGCACAACCACCATCGCAACGATTACAAAGAGCTTCTTCATCATTCACCTTCCTCCACCGCCGGACCATCGAAAGAGTCTTCCGCTATAGACGTGCCAGCCTGTCTTCCGGTGTGTATGTTTCTTGGGGACGTCCTGAGCCAGCATCCAGGAAGCGATGGCATCTTAGGACGTTGGAGAAAGGAAGGTCAACCCGCGGCAATTGTTTCCTTCGTGGGCCTTCGTGTCCTTCGGGGTTCAATCTTGCTTGAGCGAACTCGATGCAAGACAAAACCTCGGGCGCGTATGCCCGAGGTTTTGAGAAAAACCAGTGATCGAACTAGCCGCGCAGCTTACGCCAGGCCCCACCCGCGATCCCGCATAGTCCAGTGATCATCAATGAAATCGATCCCGGTTCCGGCACCGTAGAGGTGCCGCGACCCAGAACTCCAGATTCCGAGTTCGCTGTGATGTAGATGATCTGCCCCTTGCTATTCAGCACTTCGGCGTAGAGCGCCGTCCCGGGCCCGACTCCGTTGGCGGTGATGGAGATGCTGCCGTTGGCTGGCAGTGCAGTGCCCAGGTCAACATAGCCGAAGTACAGAGTGGACGCGGTGCACGACCCGCAGAAGCCCGTCACCTGTAGATTGGTGACGATGGCCCCGATCGCGCCGCCTTCCGGAAAACTGTTCAAACTGTTGAAAGCTGATCCATTCAGCGTGCCCGTCAGCGGCGCAGCGGAGGCTGCCAGGATAATCACATCCGCCCCACCGTCTCCGTTGTGAGTGGACATCGTGAACATATTGCTGTTGAGCAGAAGTCCCGCACCCTGGCCGCCGATCGCAGTTCCGGAACCTCCGATATACGCCCCGTTATGCACGCCTTTGGCACACGTATAGGACGAGAAGGTGTTGCACGTGTCTGCCAAAGCTGCCCCGGAAAGAATCAGCAGGAAAGTAAACAAAATTGCACTAAATCTCGATGATCGACGCATGGGTACGGTGACCCTCCACCACGGTTGACTGCACGACTCTGACCACCTTTAGCTACAGCTGAACCTTTAGGAAGGTGTGTATCTGATTGACGCATAACACATTAAGTAACGAAAGCATTCTTGAAGTTCCCCGCTCTTAGAATAACTGCAAACATCTGCACTCTGGAAGGCAATTCTCTTTCAATCGGGGGCCCTTAACGCCCACGGCATTCCGCTCGCTCACGGATTCGGGACTGCTATTGTATTTCCGTAGCTTTCAGACCGTACGCAAATCATCGCACCATGGAACCGCAACCGGAACGCAGTCTCCCGTCCGTCTCCCTGCCGTCATACCTGCGCCTGCTGCAGGCGAACCGCAATTTCCGGCGGCTCTGGCTGGCGCAAATTGTCAGCGAGATCGGCGACTGGTTCTACACGCTTTCTATCTACACGCTGCTGCTGCAATTGACCGGACATGCAAGTTCGGTCGCTCTCGCGCTGGTTCTGCAGGTTCTGCCACAGACCTTTGTAGGTCCAACAGCCGGGGTGGTAAACGACCGTCTGCGCCGCAAGCACGTGATGATTGCGGCTGACCTGGTGCGCTTCGCAATAGTGCTGGCCATGCTGCTGGTGCGCTCGCGCTCCATGGTATGGCTCGTATATCCGCTGCTGCTGGCGGAAACTATCATGGCCGCGTTCTTCGAGCCAGCCCGCAGTGCCGTGATTCCCAACATCGCTGCCAAGGGCGAAGTGCTGATCGCCAACACGCTCTCATCGGCGACGTGGTCGGTGAATCTGTTGATCGGCGCTTCGGTTGGCGGAGTGGTTGCGGCGTTCTTCGGACGCGACGCAGTGTTCATCCTGAATGCGCTTTCGTTCCTGGCCTCGGCCGTTCTCATTGGGGGAATGCATTTTGCCGAGCCCCATGCGGAATCAGCGGCTGCGCTGCGACCGCGCGATCTGGTGGACTACTCTCCTGTGCTCGAAGGCATTCGCTATGTGCGCAATCACCGCACGCTGCTGCCCACGGTCTTCGCGAAGGCCGGCGAACTTATGATCGGCCCAAGCTGGGTGATCTTCACGGTGATGGGCGCGCACGAGTTCGCGGTGCACTGGCGCAACGTCGACGTGGCCCGCGGTTCGATGCTGGGCATGAGCATATTGCTGGGCGGACGCGGCCTGGGAGCGCTCGTCGGCCCGCTGGTCTCGGCGCGCTGGGCGGGCCGGAGCGACCGGCGCCTGCAACTAGGCATCCTCTTCGGCTATCTCACCATCGCGGTGGGATACGGCACGCTCGGCAGCAGCCGAACCGTGTGGATGGCCGCGGCGTGCGCCATGCTCGCGCACATGGGAGGATCAACCGTATGGGTATTTTCAACCACACTGCTGCAGCTTCACACCGACGACCGCTTCCGCGGCCGCGTCTTCTCCGCCGACCTCGGCTTCTCCATGCTGACCATCGCCATCGGAGCTTACCTCTGTGGACGCCTGCTCGATGCGGGTATCGCCGCTCGCACGGTCGCGACATGTACGGGATTGGTCATGCTGATTCCGGCAGGGTTATGGGCGCTGACGATGAGGTTGAGCAAGCAGGTGGAAGAGTAGAGAGTCGAAGAATAACGTGGAGAGTACCGTGGAGAGTACCGCGAAAGAGCGGCTGCTTCAGCGCCGCGTTGAGCGTCACAAATGATGCGGGCTCTAGCCCCCGGCACTATCCCGCCAGCCGATCAATCTTCGCGGCCATGATGAAGTCGCTCTCGGTGAGGCCGTCGATCTTGTGCGTCCACATCGTGATCTCCGCTTTCCCCCACGCCAGCAGAATGTCCGGATGATGCCCTTGCTTCTCGGCCAGCGCTCCCACGCGATTCACAAACTTGAGCGCCTGTTTGAAGTCAGGAAATGTGAAGGCTCGAGTGATGTGGTGCTGCTTGACCACGCTCCACTGGGGGACGGCTTTGTGCAGTGCCTTGAGTCCTTTGCCCTTGAGCGCCGGCACACCGCCGGTGCAGGGGATGCATTTCTTGTCGGCTAGTTGTTTAGTCATAGGAAGACTCCGAGGCCATTGCGGCATGTTGACGGCGCTCAGCCTTGTCTGGCCTTATCCCGCAGGACTGCAAGCAAGCCTTTCTTCCGCATCTCTGCCATGTTGAGACTAGCTGTGGGCCGATTCAGCGCGGCGATGAGATCTTTTTCCAGTAGGCGAAGGCGATGCTCCCTGTCCGGCTCCCGGATGTATAGTATTGGGCGGCTTGGTTTTCGAATGAAACGCATAGGTCCAACTGTTGTCAGTCTAGCATTATGCGCTATTTGTGGATGCGGGTCTCGGCCATCTGAGAGCGATATCAGGCGGCAGATCGAAAGACATGATGCGTTTGCCAAGCCGGTGGTGTGGTATCTGAGCTGCTATGGAACACAGACGAAAAAGCGCGATCTCGATTGCTTTTCTGGATTGGATTCGCAAGCAAGGAATCTCGAGTTGACAAAGTCCTCCGAGATCCATGTGCGACGGATGCTTCTGAAAGACGGTTCGGTGAAATGGGTGCCTTTCGACCACGTGCAATCAACGAAAGAGAATGGCGGGAAGCTTGTCGTAGGAATGATTACGCCCGGCGGGCAGCGAGGTTGGGTTCCCGAAGCGCGGGTTGAAGAGGCCAAGAAGGCGGGAGCGCGGCTCGACACTGGTCTTGATATTGACGCCGACGAACCGGTCTTCAGAGTTGAACTCACGGACAAGGGGCGGCGGCTCGTGCAGGAACCCGGAAGCATTTTGAAGGAAAACGAACTCGGTTTTGTCGTCGCGCACAGGACGGTACTGTCCATCACTAAGATTGTTCGTCTATGACCGGACTCAATCTCTGCTGAGTTTCAATGGCGGGCCGCTCCGACTGAGGCTGGCAAGTTGTTGAAACCTACCCTCGGCATCGACACACATGCCGCGAAGGCGCTCTTCAGGCTCGATGATCAAAAAAATTGGGTGCTGATGGACCCGCACAGCTGGGAAAGCGATGACCCCAAGGCCAAAGAGTTCGATTTATACGAGCAGACGATACGAGACTAGCGGCTCCAGAAATGAAGATCTCTCCAAAAAACGTTCTCCAGACGCAGGTTAAGAAAGCCCCATCCAAATCCCACCTCTGGGTCTGAGAACTGGCACCGCCGTATGAGGTCCTCAGGCCGCCAGTCCCTTAGCAGCATGCGTTCCCCCTCGGAAAGCGGCGAATATACAACGTTCGCGGGGATTGAAAACCTGGCCCGGTACGACTCGTCAGCCGCACGGAGAACAAACCCCGAGCTGAGGCTATCAGCCGCTCCCTTCTCGATACACTGAAACCGGCAAGGCTGCAGAAGTAGGAGATCCATGTCGTGGAAGTGTAGCGCCGTCGAACGGCCCTCGTACATTACTAACTAGATTCATGGCTGCACAGGCCGAGGTGTTGTTCGTGGGCGCGACTAATTCTAGAACGGAATATCCTCATCCGTAATCGGCCCCGACCCCGCCGTGGCGTGCTCAGGTTCCGGCGTGCGCTGGTCGAAGTTGTTGCCGCCGCCGCTGCTGGCTGACGCGCCGCGCGAGCTTTCCTTGTAGTCTCCACTGCCGCCTTCGCCGCGGCCGCCTAGCAGGATCAGGTCACTGGCCACCACTTCGGTCATGTATTTCTTCTGGCCGCTGGTCTTGTCGTCCCAGGAGCGGGTTTGCAGGCGGCCTTCGATGTAGACCTTGCCACCCTTCTTCAGGTACTCGCCAGCGATTTCGGCAAGGCGCTGCCAGAGAACGACGTTGTGCCACTCGGTGCGGTCCTGCCATTCGCCGCTTTTGTCTTTGAAGCGCTCGTTGGTGGCAATGGCGATCTTTGCCACGGGCGTGCCCTGCGGCGTGTATTTGATTTCGGGATCTTTCCCAAGATTACCGATCAGTTGAACGCGGTTCAGACTCTTTCCAGCCATGAGGTGCTCCTTTGCAGGGGATCAGTATACCGGAAGCGGCAGGCCGAAAAAGGTGCGGGCGACCGGAATCTCTTCCGGAGGTCCGTTCTGGGACAAGTGGCTGTTCTCCTCCCCCCGGCTTGTGGTAGCTTTTCTCCCGTGGACCCGCAAAAAACTTCCCGGAAACGTATCGCCGTAATCCCCGGAGACGGGATTGGACAGGAAGTCATCCCCCAGGCTCTCAAAGTCATCCGGGCCTCGGGAGCCGATGTCGAGTTCAGCGAATTTGACTGGAGCGCCGACCGCTATCTTCGCGACGGAGTGACTGTCCCTCCCGACGGCTTCGCCATGCTTGGACGTGACTTCGACGCAATTCTTGCGGGCGCCTTCGGCGATCCGCGGGTCAAGACCAACATCCACGCCAAAGAGATTCTCCTCGGCATGCGCTTCAAGATGGACCTCTACGCCAACGTGCGGCCAGTGCGGCTGCTGGATGCGGCGCTGTGTCCGCTGAAGGGCGTTGAGCCCAAGGACGTGGATTTCGTCGTCATCCGCGAAAACACGGAAGGCGTCTACACCGATGCGGGCGGAGTCTTCAAGCAAGGCACGCCGGATGAGATTGCGATTCAGGAAGACATCAACACGCGCAAGGGCGTCGAGCGCATCATCCGCTACGCTTTCGAGTATTGCGAGCGCAATACCAAGCTCGACGGCTCGCCGCGTGGGCGAGTGCCGGGTCGACTAATTATGTGCGACAAGTCGAATGCCATGACGCACGCCGGCGGCCTGTGGCAGCGCGTGTTCAAGGAAGTGAGCGGCGAGCATCCGCAGATCGCGGCGCAACACATGTACGTGGACGCGCTGTGCATGCAAATGGTGCGCGATCCGCGCGGGTTCGATGTGATCGTGACCAACAACATGTTCGGCGACATCATCACCGACCTCGCCGCCGGACTGCAGGGCGGCCTGGGCATGGCGGCCAGCGGCAATATTCATCCTGGACAAACGTCGATGTTCGAGCCGGTGCATGGCTCAGCGCCGCCGATCGCGGGGAAGAACGTGGCGAATCCGTTTGGCGCAATTCTGACTGCGGCCATGATGCTGGGGCATTTGGGATTGGCGCGTGAGGCCGCGAAGATGGAAGCCGCGGTGCTGGAAGCAGTGTGGCAACAGAAGACTACGCCAGACATTGGCGGAAGGCTTGGGACACGGGAAGCGGGGGAGTGGGTGGCGGAGTGGGCAGCTCGAGGATGACACGGGACTAGGGATAGTAGGAATTCGCTCAGCAAAGGTTCTCCGAGGCGCACTTGAGCATTATTGTCCGTACAACGCTCCTTCAAGTGCCATGTGCACTGTTGGGGACGCTTGTTTGGATTGAGGCGTGGAGGGCGACGCGCATTGTCTTGAGAGTCGGTACTTTCCTGACAGGGATCTTGTTGATCTACGGGGGACTCTTCCTCTACGAAGACGAAGAACGACATTGGCTGGTCGCAGCGAGTAGATTGGTTGAGACAAACAGACCAAGGCTCACTGAGAGGAGCCAAGGTCATGCTGATTATAGGCTGTGATTTTCATCCGGGCTTTCAGCAGGTCGCGATCTTTGACAATCGAACGGGAGAGGTTCAAGAGAAAAAGTTACAGGACCGCGCGGAGGCGGAACAGTTTTACGGTTCGCTGGCGGGCCAGGAAGTTCGAGTAGGGATGGAAGCATGCGGGCACTATCCGTGGTTCGAGCGGTTGCTGGAGAAGTTAGGCTTCGAGCTGAGGTTTGGCGATGCGGCGCGGGTGCGGGCGTCGGAGGTGCGCAAGCAGAAGACGGACCGACGGGACGCGGAGCATCTGCTGGATCTGCTGCGCCAGGATCGTAGCGTCGCCAAGGTGGCAGTGGCCAGAAAGTTGGCCACGCGGTTGTACCTGATGTTGCGCGAAGACTGGACGTACGCGCAACTATGTCAGGCCGTCATGCAGGTGAGCCCGAGGCATTCTGTGGCCGGCGAGTAAAGGAGCCGAGCGCTTGAGTGGGCAGCCTGCCTCCCTGAGAAGCAGGGAGATCGAAGTGAGCAATCGTGGGTGCAAGTCCCGAAGAGATGGATGGTGGGACCTGAAGTTCCACTGCGAGATTAAATTGAGTGACGACCTCGGCCTGGGAGCCAAAGGCGTTTCTACGAGAGCGAAATGGCGCTTCTCACGGCGTCCATGCCGGAGTGTCGCCATCATTCGCTTGACAGTGCACACCCGTCGTTAGAGACAGGATGACAACGACGAGGAGTTTTCATCGCGTGGGAAGTGATTTTTGGAAGGCGCGGGACAGGCGCGGGTTGCCGGAGACCAGTTTTTCGAGGCGCTTTGTGATTTCTTCGGAGGGCATGGCACGGAGGATGGCTTCGATGGCGGCTTCGGCTTGCAGTGATTCGGTGCGCACCTGAGCGAGCAGGAATTCGATGGCGGCATCCTGGCGGGTGAGAGCGATCGCGGACAGCAGTACCGAACAGAACCACGGGTCTGCTTCTTCGGCAAAACGCTCCCGCAAGACGTTGAAGCCTTGCGGAGAATGCGTGCCGGCGATGGCCAGTGCCGCCTCCGCGGCGGGATCATCCGAGGAAGCAAGGAAGCGGCTGACCCAGGGGATTGCGCTGGCGCCTTCGATGCGGAGGACGCCGCTGTAGCAGGCGCCGAGGACTTCCGGTTCTTCGTCTGAGTCCTGGTCCAGCTTTCTGGGATCTGGACGAGAACCGAGAACGGCTCTTAGACGGAGCAGAAGCGCGGCGGTGGGCGAGCCCACTTGCTCGATGGCGCGGACTGTTTCTACACGCACCGCCTTGTCTTTATCGCCCATCAGCTCGACGAGGTGCGCCAGCAGGTCAGCTTCGACGAGGCTGCGGCATTGGACGAGTGCGAGAGCACAGGTGGCGCGCAGAGTGCCGGCGGTGTCGGAGCTGCCTCCCCAGACAGGTTCGAGCTGAATGTGGCGCATGCCGCGGAGAAAGACTTCTGCGTCTTGATGTTCGAAAGCGGCGAGGGCGCGGCTGAGGGCGTTCTTGGCCCAGCATTGCGGGTCGGACTTGATGGCATCTTCGAAGAAGCGGTCGAAGGAGGTAAGTAGTTCGGGAATCAGTTGGGTCAATTGGAATTGGCGGACGAGATCTGCCGCCTTGCCGACGACGAAGTTGTTGCGATGTGCCAGGGCTTTGAGCAACGGTTCGATGGTCGCTTCGGGTGCTTGTTGACGGAGCGCGTCCAGGGCGGCGAGTTGGTCTTCGAACTTGCGCTTGCCGGGCATAGGAGGAAGTGTAACGCGAGAGCACGAATACCCGCGGGATGCATGCATCAGGGTTTCTGGCCTGTTCCTCATAACGATTCGGGCCAATAATCCGGGTCAAAAAGCCCGAGCTGAGCATTCATCGCGCGTCCACGCCTCGGAGACCGCTCGGCCTTTTTCCATGTCGTCCACGACCAAAATCAACTGGCGATTGTGATCGCTGTAGAGCACTTCGATGTTGACGCCGGCCTGAGCCATTCTGAGTGAGAGCTTTCCGAGTTGACCGGGCTCGGCCTGGTTCAGGCGTTGGATGAGTACGTCGCGCTCGTCCAACACTTTGATGCCGGCTGCTTCCAGCGCGCTTCGAGCAGGAGCCCCATCATCGAAGAGGAAGGGCGTTACTGCCTGGCCATTGACAACCCATACTCCGCCGCCTTCGACGCTCACCCCGACGCGACCGAGAGCGTCGCCCATCTGGGCTAGAGCGCCGGGGCGGTTGTTGAGCGCAATGGTTAGATCTTTCATGGTGAGACCTCAACGTCTGCGAGTTTATGGGCTACCTGCTGAAAAGATTTTAACCGCGAAGGTCGCGAAGAAAAACTCGTCCGTGCAGGTGAAAAATCTTAAATCGCGGAGGGCGCAGAGAAAATACTGGGCGCAGGATTGAGCGTCTCTTGGTTCGCCGCAATGCATAGCAACCTTCCCTGATGTTCCTGTAAAGTAGTGAGTCGGGTGATTTGGATTTGAGCTTGGAGGTTTCACCTTGAAACACGGCAATCATAGCGGCGGGCATTCGGCGGGGAAGCCGCACGGCGGTTCTGGGCATGCTGGCGACGGGGTGGATCGTCATTTGCACAATCCGATTGAAGACCGGCTGATTCCTTTAGAGCCGCTCGATCTGGGCAAAGTGAAGTCGATCGACGATCTGGTGCGGGCGATGTCCAAAACAGCTTTTACCGGGCGGCAGCTAGGCGAGGCGGCCGACGTTCTCGAGGCGATGGCGCGCGACGAAGAGTGTTTTGTCGTGATGACTTTGTCGGGCGCGATGACTGTGGCTAAGCAAGGGTTGATCGTCACCGAGTTGATTGATCGCGGCATCGTCAATGCTGTGGTTTCGACTGGGGCGCTGATGGCTCATGGGCTGGTGGAGGCTACGGGGCGGGCGCACTTCCGGCACAATCCGGAGGTTTCTGACGAGGAACTTTACAAGCAGGGGTACAACCGCGTTTATGACACGCTGGAGCCGGAGCAGAATCTGGATGATGTGGAAGAAGTGATGTCGGCGGTGCTGGAGGGTTGGGATCATAACGAGGTGATGTGTTCGTACAAGCTGAATCATGCGATTGGGGCTTATCTGGCGAAACAGACGCCGGAGCGGGGGATTTTGAAATCGGCGCATGCGATGGGCGTGCCCGTGTTTGTTCCGGCCTTCAGCGATTCGGAGATGGGGCTGGACACGGCGCTGAACAACCGGCTGCGGGAATCTACGGGACGGTACAAGATTCGGTTTGATCCGTTTCTTGATTTGGAGCACTTTGCGGCGACTTTGCTGCGGCAGAAGAAGTTGGGCATTTTAACGATTGGCGGTGGAGTGCCGCGGAACTGGTCGCAGCAGTTTGGTCCGTTCTGCGAATTGCGGCACCGGCGGTTGGGGGAGAATATTCCGCTGAAGCGGTATCACTATGGACTGCGGATTTGTCCGGAGCCGGTTTATTGGGGCGGGTTGTCGGGGAGTCCTTATAGCGAGGCGGTGTCGTGGGGGAAGTTTGTGCCTCCGGCGGAGGGTGGCAGGTTTGGGGAAGTTTTTGTGGATGCGACGGTGGGGCTACCGCTGATTGTGGCGGCGGTGCTGGAGCGGCTGGATAAGAAGGGAAGCAAGGCGGGCAAGGGGAAGACCGTTGCGGCGAGGAAGTAAAGTTCAGAGATGAATGTGCGGCTCCGGGTCACTCTTCACCGGCTTACGCGGCCCGGTCGACTTCGCTCAGGCCGCTGAAGCGCTGCTCTTCCACCCGAGCGCAAGCGTTCGAATAGGTTGTTGGACTCGTGGCGGCCCTGCGTAGCGGCCCGATGAACCTGGGCCGCTGGACAGCCGAGGGCGGCTCTCCCCACATGGTTCCTGATGAAGACGTTCGCTAGGCGCCGGCTTCCGAGGGCGATGAATCGGAGGATGGGAACGGTGGGTTGCTGGCGTCCTTCATTTCAGAAGCTGAGCGGTTGTCTTCGCGTGTCTTGCGGTAGAGCGGCGCCAGGATGCTGTTTTCCAACACTCGGGACTCAGCTTCAAACCAGTCTTGCAGGGCAAGGCCTTCGGCCTGACCACGCTGGTCGTAGAGGTGCTGCGCGTGCAGGCGGATCTTCCTTTCGATCAATTCGGTCATGAGTGCTTGCTGCTTTTGTCTGCGGGTATCGTTATCCAAAACTACTCCTCTTGCTTGAACGGGTATTTTCCTACAATTTCTATGATACGGGAAGGGTGTTAACGGAAGGTTACATTCGGCAGGGCGTGGGGGTTACTTAAGTACTACCACAAGGGGACCTGTTGCCGACAGAATTGCTCGAGGAACCTCGAACGCTCTGTTTTCAGTGAACTAAGTAGATCAATTCCCGTTGTTCCGAATCACATGTTCTGCTAACTCAGGGAAACGGTCGAATGTCGAATGAAGAGGCTTAAGAAACCCGCCGCGCAATTGCAGGATAAACCTTGTCAGAGCACGTTTTCCAAGTATCGGGGAATCGGCAATCCCGGCATTGGCTCGGGCCGGAAGAACATTGCCACATGGCTGCGGAAAATGCGCGGGGCGGTAGGCAGGACCTGCTGGAGGGCGTCGGTCACCTCAAGGGGCTGAAGCCCGTGTGTTTATTGGCGCCTAAGCGGCACGACTGAAAAGTCGTGCCCTTCCCGATCACGGCCAGGCGGCTTTAAGCCCGGCTCTAATCGAAAATCAGCACTGCCGACGCGATCACCGTGGTCCATAACCCGCGTTTGTCGCCGACTGCGGATTGCGTGACGTTGGCGGTCCGCACGATTTTATTGGAGAGGCGGTAGATCTGCTTTTTCTCGTCCCAGGAACGGTCGGGGTCGAACTCGACGTTGAGGGTGGTGGCGAGCATTTCGGCGGCTAGTTCTTCGGCATATTCGCCGGCGGCGTCTTCGGTCTCGCCGAAGGAGTGGTGCTCGCTGAGATATCCGTAGGTGTTTTTGTCGGCGGGGATGGCCACGCCGATGGAGGAGGCGAGCAGGCGGTGGGCTTCATGCGTGGAGTTTTCGGCGACAACGGCGAAGACGACTTCGCCGGGGCTGAGATACTTCACGCCTTCCTTGCGGGCCAGCATCTTGCAATTGGGGGGAAAGATGGAGGATACGCGAACCAGATTTTGAGCGGCGATGCCAGCGTCGCGCAAGGCCAACTCGAAGGACGTTAAGCGCTCGCGGTGCTTCCCGACTCCTTTGGTGAAGAACATCCGCTTGGGAACCATGTCTTTGCCCAATTCTGTCGCCTCCGACCAGCAAAAAATAATGAGATTGAGATGCACAATTTAACACAATGCTTTGTAAAGGGAAGATGAATTTCACGCGTGGGAAAGAAAATGGCGGAAAACCGCTGGCGCGGCTTCCCGCCACTTGCCCGGATTCTTCGGGGGAGGGCACCGGGCGAAACCGATTTAATGTACCACAATGGCGGCTGCCGTCAAGAAAAAGATCACTAACTTTTTGGTTTAGCGAACATTAGAGATTCTTCCTTACTTGGGGATCACAGAGCTGACTTCGATGGTATCGCCGTTCAAAATGCCGGTTACGGTGGCATTCTTGCCGGCCTGCTTGTCCAGGGTGGCGAGAGCAGCTTTATCGGTGGTGTCTAGAATATAAATCTTCTCGCCCACCACAAGGGCGTACTTGGAGCCATGGGAGACGCAGGTGTGGGTGCACTCCGCTGCGGTGCCCTCCATGTGCTTTCTGCCGCACATGGCGTCGCCTACCTCGCCGGTGAAAGTCTGTTTGCGAGCGGCGAGTGCATAGAGATTAGAAAACAGTGCCACCGAGAAGATGACGGTTGCCATCCCTGCCCACCACCGCGAACTGCGATTCATTCAGTGTTCTCCTTTGGTCCGTCCTCATGGCGGCTGCCGCGAGGCATCGGGAGTACGGCCCCTCCCACAGCCGCGGGGACGGCCGCGCTACCAAACCTAGTCTATCGCTGAGCCCCAAAAAGTGACAGGGATCGTCCCCTTTATTGCGGAGCTTTGGCAGTGTATTGCAGGTCGACATCTACGGTTTTGTCGCGGCTGAGAGCGGTCACGTGGGGAGTAACCTCCCAGTCGAGGCTGGCCGGGAGCAGCTTTCTTGCCTGAGGCAGGAACTGCTTGAGGTAGGTGGCATCGTAGACATCGCCGGGGCGGAGCTTCCAGGCGGCACGCAGTCTGGCCGTAAGATTGTTGTCGATGCCGCGAAACTCAAGCTCGCCCATGCGGTAAACGTAGCCTTCCCTGACCGCGAGGTGGTAGGTCACAGTTTGAGCGGTGTCGTCGAATTCGGCGTCTGCTTTGACGGTGGCAGTGACAAAGCCACGGGACCCGTAAAGCTCCTGAACGGCCCGCAGATCGTCCTCGAGTTGCACAGTGTTTGCCGGCTGCCCGACCTTGAGGTGGAGGAGCGACTGGAGATTGTCGCTTGGAATTTCTTTATTGCCCGACCATTCCCAGCGGGTGAGCTTGTACTGAATTCCAGGCGTGACAGGGAATAGGACATCCACGAAGGTCGGCCTGGTTCGATTGTCATTTGGGTATGGAGCCGCCGGTGGCACGACTTTGGGCTGGGGCGGAGCGCATGTGGCTCTTAGGTATCCATGCTCATGATAAGTGGACAGCAGCGCGTGCTCGATGAAGTTGCTCAGGAAGGCACGGGAGTATTCGCGATCCGATAGTTTTTCCGCGGCAGCCTGAAATAGATGTAACTCGCTCGCACCCACGCCCTGAAACTCGACCTGGCGGATGCGAATGCTCACGCCGGAGACGTTGTAGTCGATTGACTCGAGTTGTTCGCTCTTGCTTGAGGCACGCTCGTAATCGACGTGACCGGGGATGGCGTTTTCCACCAACATGGCCTGGAGGACGTCGGAAACCTGTTCCGGCAAACGTCCGGATATGGGTAATTCTCCCTTGAAAAGCGGAACGCGTTCATGCACTCTCTGGCGCAGGTCTTCATCCGTGAACCAGACGAAATCAGAAAACCGCGCCGGAAGAAACTTGTCAGCATCGGTGACCTGCAACTCGAGCTTGGTGCCGGCAGAAGAATAGGAGAAGGTGAAGCCAACGTTGCTGAATGCTCCAGTCTCTCCGAGTTGGCGGGCGGCCTTCTTGAAGTCTTCCTCGTGGGCGACGGTACCAACTGGCAATCCGGCGGCGAGGGCCACCTCTTCCGGCGTGAAGCGCTTGCTTCCAGTCACCTTGACCGCGATCAGCTTGTAAGCGGTGGCCGGCATGGCCTTGGGCGCGCTGCTGGAGGGCGGCTGGGTCTGGGCAGCGGCGGGCGGGCACAGCAGGCTCAGCAGAAGGGAAGTGAGCAGGCTGCCAACGACGAATCCTGGGAGGCGTGTCTTCATTCACTGTTTACTTCGATCTGGATGTCCACAGGGCGCTGGATTTGTGCTTTTTGGCAATCTCAATGAAGGCGAGGGCGGCGCGGCTGAGGGCCTTGTCTTTGCGGAAGACCAGAGCCAGGTCCCGGCGGAGTTGGGCGTCGGCCATGGTAATGGCGACGAGGACACCGGCGCGAACGTCTTCCTGCACGTTGGAGCGAGCGATGAAGCCGACGCCCACACCCGCCGCTACGAAGCGTTTTAACAGCTCGCTGGAATCAAGTTCCATGCTGTAGTTCGGCTTTAACCGGCGCTCACGGAAAAGGTCATCGAGCGCGTCGCGGGTATGCCCGGCTTTGGGAAGAACTAACGGATACTTGGCCAGGTCTCCCACGGGAGCCGATTTCATCTTACCCAGCGGGTGGTTCGGCGGGGCGATGATAACCAGCTCATCCTGATGGATGAGGACTACGGTGAGGCGGTTGTCCTTCACGGGCAGGGAAACTACACCGAAATCGACGGAGTTGTCGGTGACGGATTCGAGAATCTTGGCGTAATCGGCGCTCTTGATGTTGACCGACACATCGGGATACTGCTTCTTGAAGTCGGCAAAGACCTCGGGAAGAATGTGCAGGCAGGTGCCTTCATTGGCCCCTACAGTGATGGCGCCGCGGGGAACATGTTCCATCTCGGCGATAGAGGTGAGCATGGCCTTGCGGGCGTCCACAGTATCCTGCGTGTATTTCTGAAAGGCCTTGCCGGCTGCGGTGAGTGAGACCTTGCCGCCGGAGCGGTCAAAGAGCTTGGCGCCGACTTCGTCCTCAAGGGCGCGAATTTGGGAGGAGATGGCGGGCTGGGTGCGGAAACGCTTCTCAGCCGCCCGGGAGAACGAGGCGTGGCGGGCTACTTCGAGGAAGGTTTGGAGTTGGTCGAAGTCCATGAGGCAGTGGCCAGTGGCCAAGTAAAGATGAACGTCTATCTCAAAAAAAGACGGTAGTACTCATCGTTGGCTGTGTTGCGACCGAATTGTAGCAGGCAAGCGCTCTATTTACGCGGGTAGGCCTAGGGGAACGGGGCGATGTTCCCGAACGGCTTGAAGCGGCATGCCGACCTCCCAGAAGCTCGTTTGTGGCCAGCATGCGGCATACAATGCCGCAACCGTGCATCAGCCCGCTCGCGTCATCAGGATTCGCCTTGGACGCTGGCGAGCGGCTTCGATTCGTTCCACAGGTACACGTAGTACTTCTCGTAAAACAACGCGAAGAGCGCCGGATCTCGCTCGCGACTAAGCATCATCGTCGGCCGGTTGGCTGAGCCGCACCCAGGGACGTAGAGCGCGATGATCATGCTCTTGCCGCCATTCTGGCCGTCGACGATGACGATACCCTGGGTCGGGCAGGTATTGCTCAGTCTGATCTCCATGCCATGGCCCGCCGCACTCAGGGCCTCTAGCTCAGTGATAACATCCTCGGTGTTCCGCTTGTATATCTCGTAGTTGTAGACATGGGCCGGAATGGCGAGATATCGCAGCCCCTTGTTCCAGGGGTTCTGGATGATCACTCTAATGCTTTTCCCGTTCCTGAGCCACGCCTTCCAGCGGTCGGGATCGCGGGTGATGAGATTCAAACTGTGGGCGCCCGCCACGAAGAGTTCGGAAGCATTCTCCAGCAACGTGTCCGGGTGCGGCAGCTTGTCGTTAGCAAATAGGGGCGTACCCTGGCTGTTACGGAGTAGCTGCTGAACTTCGTCGACGGCTGCCTGAACCCCGTCGACCTTAGTCTCAGTGTGGGCGAGCCGTGACTCTCTCTCGATCATGCTCGTCAGCGCGACCAGGCCGAGCAGTGCGATGATAACTTCAGCAGTCGCCTGGGGCCCGATCGACCCACCAAACACACCGAACAAGACGAGCGTTACAGCCGTGACGATGGTTACGACCGACACTATATTGTCGATCCTAGAGAGAGCCCTGCCTATTGCTTGGAGTCGGGTCATCGTGTCTTCCCCAAATGGGCCGGTATTACTTGCGTGTGGTTGGGTTGCATTGCCGCGTCTTCGTAGTGGAGCATACCGCAAGCCGCGCGGATTCCGGATCCCATCAGTTCCCTCACCTTGACCTTGAACCCATGGCTCGCTAGGAACTGTCTGACCGCCTCGAATACAGGGGTACCCGGAGACCTCAGGCCGCTGCCGGTATCCACGACCCTCGTGAGCTTGATCTCAAAGGTCTCGGGGTCCAGGAGGCGCACCAACTCGTCCAAGTGTCGTTGGGTATAGTTGCATCGTTCTTCTGGCAGATCGAGCAGCATATAGTTGCAAACGACTAACGTTTGGAGGAAGGCGCCCAGTCGTGAGAACTCGCTCACGATGCTAGGTAGGGTTTCGCGTCGAGAGACGCTCGGCATTAGCTCTCGACGCTCCGCCTCGAACGGCGTATGCAAGGACAGTTGCGCATGATGCTCGACTTTCCGCAGCGCAGGAGCGTGACGTGCGACATGTTCCATATATCGCCCGATGAAGTGGGTATTGCCGGCCGAAGAGACGCGAAATACTATTCTTTGGAACTGACTGGCGAGCAGGGGATACGCCGCCCGGAGCGCTTGCAGCGTGTTGTCGATGTTGTTCGAGACCTCGCCCATTCCTTCGGTGAGGATGCAGAGGGTGGTGCATCGGTGCCCAGCTGGATAATCCAGTGTGATTGCGAGCAGATACTGACGCTCCATCTCTCTGGCCGTCAGGTTGCGCAGGAACCCAAATCTGCCCGTGGCGCAGAAGGAACAGTCCTCGGTGCATCCGACCTGGGTCGAGACGCAAGCGACCACCGAATCCACGTCGGGATAGTGGAACAAGACCGCGTGGTGCATGCGGTTCGCCTTGTCGACAAAAGTGACCTTCCTTATGTTCTCGTCCTCCGTCACGAGGACGTCCCGGAGCCCTCCCTGCATCTCCATCATGTTTGGACGCTCCGTGGTGTGCCGAGATCCTCGGTCGACGGGGCTCCTGCACCCAGGTCAACCCTCACGCTAGAGCGCGGCGGCTTTGGTGAACAAGCACCGACCAACGTCCGGATCTTGCTGCTGTCCCGATCATGCGTGTATCCCATGACGCCCCTCGGGACGTGGACGAAAACCCCGTCGTAGTCCTGCAACCCGGTGTAGAGCTGGGAAATCGGCCCGAGCACGACGAAGGCGTGGTACCTGTCTTTGTTTCCGATCTGGCAGGTCTCGAAGAAATTGAGCCCCTTGACGTAGACGAAGTCGGCGGCGCGAAGCGCGTTGTGGGCCGTTCCTGTAAGGAGGTTAGTCTGGTAAGAGATCAGCGGGCAGAAGATGTGCCGAATCAGTAGCTGGGATCCTCCTCGCCGCCGGAGTTCGGAGAAGTGTTCGTTTTCGAGCACCCTGGCCATCATGTCCGAGGAGAAGTTGATGCTGACCTGAAGCCTGTTGAGCAGAAGCTCGACACTAAAATGTCTGCAGCGCTTCATCAACTCCTGCATCCACAAGAGGTCGAACACTGTCTCGGACGTGTCGTCGAGAATCGCGCACATCCTGATGTCGCGCCCATCGTCCTCGGCCATGAGCACACGATCGATGAGGTGTTGTCTGTCGTCCAGGGCGAGTCGTTCTTCCGTGTACTGAATGGTCTTCGCCTCCACGCTGGCGTGCTCGCTCCCCTCGAGGCACCCTGCAGAGACGGCCTGTTCTTGAAATGCGACTCCCCGGCCCAAGGCGAGGGCCATGTACTGACTCACGGATTTCGACGAGTAGGCTACGAGGCTCTTCAGCGTCTGCTCCAGCGATGTCCTCGTGAGTTGGGGTTCTTGTCGATCAACATCATAAGCGGCCTTCCCCACGAGCTCCTCGACGACCCTTGAGATCAAGTACATGTTGATGTTGTTGTTAAGGTGCTTGAGAACGTACGCGTCCTCTTGCTGATAGATGTAGGAGAGCAGGAGGCAGGCCCGGTCCACGAGGCCCTCCAGACGGGAGGAGATAATTAGGTCTTGCCTATTCAGGTTGTTCAGGATCCGGTAAATGGCATTGGTGTTGTAGGTGAAGTTGACTACGAGGGCCTGTGGGTTGCAATCGCCCCACGTGAACGGCGGTTGCTCGATGCCTGCCCCGAAGGGGACGCGTTTGCCGGAGACACGAGGAAGGAACTTCTCGCAGACCCCATCGAAACCCGGGAGTGGCCCGTTGATAACGCCGCGGAGCAGGTCGGATCTGCGGCCCACGTTGCCGAACAGCTCAAGACATCGGCCCGGGTCGCGGAAACACTCCCCCTTCACGGACACAGAAGCGGTTCTGATCTTGGCCAAGTCCACTTCCGCGCTGCAGTTCGCCCAGAACTCGATCCTGCTCATGTTGACTCCGGGTGGACCGGGGGCAAAAGGATTCGAGTCCAGTCCCAGTCCGCCGTGCCCTCCTGTCGGGCGACCAGCATACGGGCAAGCTGACGTGGGAGCGGTCGAAAGGGCCTCTCGACGAGAATGCAAGAGCCGTCACGCCTCTCGAAGTAGATATAGTCGTCCTTGGCGTTGAACAGCGTTTCGATTCCAGTGGTACCTTCCTGTAGGGGTTTGGAAAGCGAGACTCGGCGGAGGTATTCCTCCACCCCTTCTGGCCTGACAGGAATAAAGTGCAGGTGAGCGTGGCGCACACAGCAGGAGTTTGAGCCCGGGCTGCTCCCACTTCCGTGTTCAAACCAGAAGAACTCCTCGTGCTTCGACTCGAGAGAAACTTGGACGCGTTCCTTAAACTGCTTCAATTCGCGACGCAGCTCGGGTTGTACTCTCGCGACAGAGGAATGGTGCTGGCGCGTGATAAGCAGAAGGTGGCCGGGCACGATGGGTCGGATGTCAGGTATGAGGAGGAAGTTCTTGGACTCGGCTACCGCCACCATTGGAACCACGAGCAGGCGGGAAAGCGCGACTGGCTCACCAGCGGCTTCGTCGCAAAGAAAGCACCTCTCCGCGATGACGAGATGGAGGTCGTCGAGCGCACTGCCGTCCGACATTGAGACTCTAGCGACGGATCTTCCGTGCATGCGGTCATCAGGATATCTGAAAGTGGGGCGAGTGGCCAGACTTAGTCAGGCGGCATTGTCGAGGCATCTCGGATGCATGTGAAGGTGAGCCGTCGTTGTCGGCCTGGCCCTGCCTTAAGGTGGCGCTTACGAGGGCCACGCCCATGAGGGGTAATGCTCGGGATGTCGGAACCGCACGAGATCGGAAGACCTACTGCTTCAACCGCTTTTCAATCGCCGCGATCACTTCCTTCGAATCCGGTGTGACCTCAGGCTCGAAGCGCTGAACGACGTTTCCGTTGCGGTCTACCAGGAACTTGGTGAAGTTCCACTTGATCTCGCCCGCGATGCCGGCGCCGGTGTCTTTGGTTAGGTAGGCGTAGAGCGGAGACTGGTCGGTTCCTTTTACGGAAATCTTCGCGTACATGGGGAAGGTCACACTGTACTTGCGAGTGCAGAAGGTTTTGATCTCTTCGTTGGTGCCAGGTTCCTGGGCGCCGAAGTTGTTGGCGGGGAAGCCGAGGATCACAAATCCCTTGTCTTTATACTTCTCGTAGGTCGCTTCCAGAGCGCTGTATTGCGGCGTATATCCACACTGGCTGGCCACGTTGACGACTAGAACCACTTTGCCCTTGTAGTTGGCGAGCGGGGCGGGTTTGCCCTCGATGGAATTGAGAGTGAAGGTGTAGATTCCCGATGCTGCGAACAGTGATCCAGCCATGATCAGCAATGCTCCGAACAAGAAATATCCCCGGACGTGAAAGAAAAGCTGAAGGCACGAAGATCTCATTGGTCGCTCCTGACTGAAATTGGGCACGCGAGCCGACGTGAGCTCGCTCAGCCTGATCGGATCGCTGAAGGCTGAGGATACCGGCCTGGACGAGAGGCTGCAAGCGAGCGGCTTGTAAAATCTCTGTCTCCTCGACCGGAAAACGAGTTTCTACTGGAAGTTGATTCGGCGGTTTTCAGGCAGTGGGGCTGAGGCTGGTCGGCTTGGTGACTTGCTTGACGATTCTACCGGCAAGCCTAAGAGCTTTTGCCGATTCCGACGGACGGGGAGCCTCGTGGTGGGTTGCCTCCATCAGGCCTTCCTCGACGGCGTCCAAGGCCAGACAGGAGCGTTCCAAAACGATCAGGAGATACTTCTGGGCGATTGGACGGTCAGCCGGATGTATGAGTTCCCACCAGCGGCGGATCGACTCCTGGACCTCAACTTCTGTTTTCTCGCCGACGACCAGGGCGTCTATCAGCCGGTATACCTTGCTCTTGATAGCCTGATAAGAGACAGAAACTTCCTGGGGCATGGGGTTTTGGAACTTTCCTTCCAGCCAGTTAAGCAATCTATCAGCCAAACCGTAGATGCTTGCAGCGTAAGTCCTTGCGGCTGCGAGACGTCGGCGTTAATCCTACGAATGGAATAAATCAGAAATGTGGATATGAATTCTGGAAGCAGGGAAACGGGAATCTGCCGTTCCATAGGGTCCGCCGAGCCACGCGGTCAACGCGTCGGCGGGAAACCGGGGATTCCTGCCCAGCAGGTTACAATGTTCCGCCCACACTTACACTCGTCGCCTGATATCTTCCATGCGAGGAGCTCGCAGGTGAGCCCTTCGGGATACGGGGCGCTTGGGCGCGGTAGACCTCAGAATTCCCTATACGGCGTATAACTCTTCGGAGGCGGGATGAAAACGTTGGCGTGGATTCTTGCATTTCCTGTATTGGTTTCGGTTTTGGGGGGAGCCCAAAATGCTCCGCCTGCGAGCAGTTCGACAAACGGTGCAGCTCAGGAAAGAATGTTCTTTCCCCGGGATACGTTTTGGGGATGGGCGCAATTTGACCTGGCTCCGCCACACAACGAAATCGACCCCAACCTCTGTGCCGGGAACGCGGGGCAGTACGGCGGCGTGAATGCGCCGTGCAGCCTGTTTGCGCGCTACATGCTTTCAGGAATGCTGGAGGTGCGTCCCTTTGGGCGTGGACAATTGCGCCGCTTCATGGTGTTTGGCGCGCCGTCGTTTCTGTTCGGCAAGACGATCCCGAAGACGCTCTACACCTGGTCGCCCGATGCGATTGGCATTGAGCACTCCTGGGGTGTGGGAATCTTCATTGCGAAGGGATTTGAGTTTCGCGTGACCCAGCATTTTCTGTTTGACCGCCTCGGGGCGCGCAACACCAATCTGGGTCCGGCCGATCTGGGTAACAATGGCCCGTGGGGACGCTACATGACGTTGGGCGTACATAAGTCTTTTGGAACGAGACGGTGGTGATGGCTTCCCTCTATAATGAAAGGTTTTCTAGAGCAATATCGAACTCTTAGGGAGGCTGGACGATGGCGGGCTCTTATAACGGTGTGGCGGTACCGTCCGACGGAAGGAAGATCGGGTATGCGGGCGGCAAGTACGAGGTGCCGGACAACCCGATCGTGCCGTTCATCGAAGGCGACGGTACGGGACGTGATATCTGGAAGGCATCGCGGCGCGTCTTCGATGCGGCGGTGGAAAAGGCGTACCAGGGCAAGCGCCGGGTCGCATGGTACGAAGTGTTCGCCGGCGAGAAGGCCAAGGCAAAGTTCGATACCTGGCTGCCCGATGACACCGTGGACGCGGTGCGCGAGTTCCGGGTCGCCATTAAGGGTCCGCTAACCACGCCTGTCGGCGGCGGGATTCGCTCTCTCAACGTCGCGCTGCGGCAGATTCTGGATCTCTACTGCTGTGTGCGTCCGGTGAAGTACTACAAAGGCGTGCCGTCGCCGGTGAAGAACCCAGAGCGCATGGACGTAGTCATCTACCGCGAGAACACCGAGGACGTGTATGCAGGCATTGAGTGGGAGCAGGGAACCGCGGAGTGCGCGCGGCTGATCGAATTTCTGAACAAAGACATGCTGAAAGGCGGGAAGAAGCAGGTGCGGCTGGATTCCGGCGTCGGCATCAAGCCGATTTCTGTGAGTGGAACCAAGCGCCTGGTGCGCATGGCGATTTTGCATGCGCTCGAAACCGGCCGCAAAACGGTGACGCTGGTGCACAAGGGCAACATCCAGAAATTTACTGAGGGCGCGTTCCGAAAATGGGGATACGAACTTGCCACTGAAGAGTTTCGCGACCAGGTGATCACCGAGCGCGAGAGCTGGATCGTTGACAACAAGGACAAGAACCCGAGTCTGACCGCGGCGCAGAATGCTGAACTGGTGGAGCCGGGTATGGAATTCGCTCCGCAGGCCTTCCGCCAGGCTGTGGAACAGGAAGTGAAAGAGGTGCTGGACCGCATCTATGCCACGCACGGCAAGGGCCAGTGGAAAAAGAAAATCATGATCAACGACCGCATTGCTGATTCTATTTTCCAGCAGGTGGTGACCCGGGCGGATGAGTACTCTGTGCTGGCCTGCCCGAACCTGAACGGCGATTACATTTCGGATGCTTGCGCGGCACAGGTGGGCGGGCTGGGCATCGCTCCGGGTGCGAACATTGGCGATGGCTACGCCATCTTTGAGGCCACACACGGGACGGCTCCGAAGTATGCCGACAAAGATGTGATCAATCCCGGGTCGGTGATGCTGTCGGGAGTGATGATGTTCCGCTTCCTCGGATGGAACGAGGCTGCCGACCTGATCGAGAATGGGATTGAGCGGACTATTCTGCAGAAGAAAGTTACGTATGACTTTGAGCGGCTGATGGAAGGCGCGACCAAGGTGAAGACCAGCCAGTTCGCCGACTGCATTGTCGAGAACATGGGAGCAGCGGTCTTCGTGTGACGGACAAACCCGGCCAGCGGAGCACAGTCTTTTGCATTAACGCAGCGCTACAATGCCTAACACTCTTTCCCTCGATGAGGCTATCCGAGACATTGTCGAAGCACGGAACCAACAACCGGTGCCGCATGTTTCGAACCCGTTCGTATTCGTGGTCGGAGCGGGCATCTCGGATCCATCTGTCAAGACGGCAGGCTGGATTACGTCTAGGTGTGAGAAGCTCGCGCGCGGCAAAAAAGTGCAGGGCCAACCGCCGAGTGAGACGGCAATTGACCGCTACTCCTTTTGGTTTGGGAAAGCGTTTCCGGATCGGATAACACGGCAGTATTTCATCCGACGCCTTGTGGAAAAGGCTCCCATTTCCGGCGCCAATTTTAGGCTAGCGCATTTATTGATCGCAGGATTCACCAATCTGGTCATCACACCCAACTTCGACCTCCTTCTTTCCCGCGCGCTCCGCATCTTCGGATACGACGACTTCAGAGTCTGCGACCACCCAGCCACGACTGCGAGAATTACCCCAGAGTTAAACCAGACTCAAATCATTCATGTTCACGGAACATTCCCTTTTTACGACATTGTGAACCTCAAAGGAGAAGTCGACCGACGCTCGCGCGACGCTATGGCGGAGCTACTGGACGCCGTCTTCCGAGACCGAGTTCCCATCGTTATCGGTTATAGCGGCTGGGAAGGGGACGTCATTACAAGGGCGTTGAAGCGACGCCTGAGCCGGAAGGACTGGCAGCCTCCGTATACGACCTACTGGTTTTGCTATCGCACCTGCCCGGCGCTCGACTGGCTCTGCGCCAGCGATGTGGTGCGGTTTGTTGTGCCTGAGAAAGGGACGACTCTTTCCGCTGAGGACGCGCTCGGCCGTCTCATTAGGGAGATGGGATACAGAGAACCCGATCTGGCCAGCAGACCTATCCAGTTTCTCGCAGAGCAGCTGGAACTGTCGTTACCACGCAGGGGCCAACCCGACCCGTATTCGTTGCGAAGTGTTGCTGCGCGGATCCGCCGGGCCGCAGAATTAGAAGAAGTCGTATTCAAAGAGACTGACGCGCAAATGGAGTTGGTGCGAAGTTGTCTGCGCATGGCGAGGTACGAAGACGCTGCCACTGCCATTCTTGGTCTACCCTTTGACAAATTGAACAACCCGCAACTCGAGGACCTCGTGGAGAAGGTGGAGTCGATTGCATCGTTCGTCCCGAAATCGGTCCAAGCCAGACTATTGCAGGTAAGGACCCTCGCGCAAGACCAGCTAAAGGCTTTGATTGCATATGAAGACGAGGTGTTGTTCTTGGGCGAGCCCTAGAACTTGTCAAGCATTCTTTGGAACTCTATTTTCGAACTACAGGAGGGATCATTCATGCGCAAGAAAGTCACGATTGTAGGCTCAGGCAACGTCGGCGCAACTGCGGCACACTGGATCGCTTCGAAAGAACTAGCCGACGTTGTCTTGATTGACATCATCGAAGGCGTGCCGCAGGGCAAGGGCTTGGACTTGCTTGAGGCTATGCCGATCGAGAAGCGCGACTCCTACATCACTGGCACGAACGACTACAAAGACACGGCGAATTCCGACATTGTGGTGATTACCGCGGGCATTCCGCGTAAGCCGGGCATGAGCCGCGACGATTTGCTTAATACTAACTACGGCATCATGAAGGCGGTGGTGGGCGAAGTGGTGAAGTATTCGCCGACCTGCATTTTGATTGTGGTGTCGAATCCGCTGGATGCGATGGCGCAGGCAGCCTACAAGCTGAGCGGATTTCCGCGCGAGCGCGTTATCGGCATGGCAGGCGTGTTGGATTCGGCGCGCTTCCGCGCCTTCATCGCCGACGAGTTGAAGGTGAGCGTGGAGAACGTGACGGCGTTCGTACTCGGCGGACACGGCGACACGATGGTTCCGCTGCCGCGCTATTCCACGGTTGCGGGCATTCCGATCACGGAATTGATTGAGAAATCGAGGCTCGAGGCTTTAGTGCAGCGCACCCGCGACGGCGGCGCGGAGATCGTCAAATATCTGAAGACCGGATCGGCGTACTACGCGCCCTCGGCAGCGGCGACTGAGATGGTTGAGGCAATCCTTAAGGACAAGAAAAAGATTTTGCCTTGCGCCGCGTATTTGCAGGGTGAGTATGGAATCCGCGGCCTCTACGTCGGCGTGCCGGTAAAACTGGGCGCGAAGGGGATTGAGCAGATTATTGAGATCAAGCTGACCGCCGAAGAGAAGGCTGGGCTGGATAAGAGCGCGGCGGCGGTGAAGGAGTTGGTGGGAGTGATTGGGGTCTGAAAGGAGAAGTCTATGACGCGCGAAGCCAAGATGTTGAGCGGAATTATTCTTATCACCGTGCCCACAATTCAATACGGTGGATACTTTCTCCTGACCTCACTCATCGACAAGACCAGCGGTTACATGGACAATCCGCTGCGCCAGAATTTCTTCCGTGCCGGTCACGCGCACGCGGGCGTCTTCATTATTCTTTCGCTGGTGTGCCAGGTGTTGGCGGATGCGGCGCTTCTTCCACCTTCGCTTTTGTGGGCAGCTCGAATCGCGGTTCCACTGGCGGCGATCCTCATTCCCGCTGGATTTTTCTTCTCGATGTTATCGCCCACCGCTACCCACCCAAGCGGCGCCGTAGGATTAATCTATGCCGGTGCCGTAGTCCTTGCCGCCGGAGTACTGCTGCTAGGGGTTGGTCTTATAAGGTCCGCGATTTCGGGCTAAGGTCGCTCGATCAAAAACGTAGTTCGAGTTGCCAAGTTCCCCATACTCCGGAATTCCCGACAGCATCACGCTTTTATTGCCAGACATCCGTGATTGTCTTCACCGACGATGACTTGCCCGCGTAAGGCAGACCGTAGATTGCTTCCAAGGTCCGCAGGACGTTGTAGTGGTTGATATATTCGCTGTATTTTCCCGTCTTTACCATCGGTCCCACGAAGATGGTTGCAATCTGATTAGAGGTCGTGCCCTGATCTTCGTCGAAGGTGACGATCAGAAGACTGTTGTTGGTCTTTGCCCACGTCACGTAGCCTTGCAGATGGGTCTGGAGCCAGCTGTCCCCTTGCTGAATGGTTCCATCGTGCATGTCATCGAGCAGATCGGGAATGACGAAGGAGATCGTAGGCAGGTTGGCATAATTGGTTGGGAAACTGCTGAAGGGCACACTGTCGGTTGAGGGCACATTGGAAAAATCTGTCCACGGAGCGTGTTTGCGCGCGTACTCGCCAGATGTGCAGACTGTCGATCCAGTTGAAGGCAGGCCTTCCGAATATCCTATGAATGTCTTCTTGGCCGCAATTAATTCGCTTCCCAGGTTCGCGGCGGAAAAAGTGTGAGGGCACGAATCGTCGATGATGCCTTGTGTGGAACCCGAAAAAAACGCAAGGTAGTTGGGCTGGCTGGGATGTATGAGGGCATGAGAGTTAGTGAATGAAGCTCCCTCGGTAGCTAAGGTGTTGATGTAGGGAGCTTGTGAGGATCCGATGATCTCCGAATATCCGTGATTTTCTTCCACCACTACGACGATATGGGAGGGCAAGGGCAAGGTAGAAGGAGTGTCCGCCGGGTCTTCTTGTGCGGTGCAAACCGGCGTTGCGCCGATAACGAACCATAAGAGAACCGCACTTGTGAGCAACGAGCAGCAAAATGACGGCGTCCGAAAAAACATGGAAGTATGTCCTTTTTCTGGAATTTTAAGCAGGACACGCCGTGGCTTTCGTAGCGTTTCGCTGCATGTGTTTCAAAAGGCGAGGGGCGCTTGGTACCTAAAGAATGGTACCACGCGCCCCGGCACTCTTGCGTTTGTAGCTAAAGCGTTTCCTCTGATTCCGGCTTCGGCTTGAAGAATTCGTGATCCGCCACGATACGGCTTACCACGGCTCGGCGAATTTCTTCCAGGTCGTACCGTGGGAGTACTAGAATCTCGGTAGCATACAGGTATTTCCACGCCTTTTTCCGCAGAATCTGGGAAAGTCCCGTGGGCGTCGCAACAAAATAAGACTGCCACCAGGCAGAGTCCGAGTCAGGATCATACAGCTCAACGTGAAGGTCATCGGCAAAGACATCGGGTTCGGGTGGACCCAACAGGGCGTCGATTTTCTCAAAAAAGAATTTCTTCATGCGTATCTTTCCCAGAGCAGGATCATAGGGAAAGGAAGCCGCGATTTCGTCCCCTGCCGGGGCGAAGGGATTCGGAGGAAAGGGATTCAATTGAACCGCCTCCTCCTTCAGGGTGGGAGTGCTCGTAACGGAGGAGGGAATGTCTTCAGGATATCTGCTGTCAGGAGGCGAGACCATCCCCAAGCGCGAACTCCACCTTCCCAGCCACAACAGACCGATGACGGCCGCAACCAAGATTAGAATCTTTAGACCGTCTTCAGGAGCTGAGTTAGCGAGAATCGGAGCGACAATCATTCCGGGAACCCCGTCTGGCTGGCATCTTACACCTTGCGCTTGAATCCGAACTCGTGCCTCCTACACCTTCTCGACGGTCACCTTCTTCACCACCACATCCTTGTTCGGCTTGTCATTGCGCCCGCGCGCGACTTCAGAAATCTTCTTCACCACTTCCTGACCTTCAACGACCTCGCCGAAAATTGTGTGCTTGCCGGTCAGCCACGTCGTCGGAGCTACGGTGATGAAGAATTGCGAGCCGTTGGTGTTGGGGCCGGCATTGGCCATGGCTAGTTTCCCCGCTTTGTCGAGCTTGTGGGGTGAGCCTTTGGTTTCGTCTTCGAACTGGTAGCCGGGGCCTCCCATGCCGGTGCCTTGAGGGTCGCCGCCTTGGATCATGAAGTCGGGGATGACGCGATGAAAAATCGTCCCATCATAGAGGCGGTCTTTGGACTTCTTGCGCGTCGAGGGATGCGTCCACTCGCGCTGGCCCTCGGCGAGTCCCACAAAGTTGGCGACGGTTTTGGGCGCGTCTTTGTCGAAGAGGCGGCAGACGATGTTGCCTTCGCTGGTTTCAAAGGTGGCATAGAGTCCGGGTTGGCGGGTCATGAGGTCCTTTCGGTCGTTGGTCGTTATTCGTTGGCGATGCTATTTTCGAGGCCGGCCGCGCCGAACAGCCGAGCCGGCTGTCGCTACGAGAGTCTCAGTTCGGACTGGACGGTGGCTTGGATGTATCGGCCGCTAGCTTTTTCGCAGCGGGTTTGGCTGCGGGTGCGGCTGTCTCGCCGCGAACGATCTTGAGATGAGTTATCTTCACCGCACGAAACGGGCGGTTGTTGCTGGGGTCGCTAGCCATGCGCGCGATCTGCTTCACCAGGGTCACGCTGGCCTCGTCGCATTGGCCGAAGATGGTGTGCCGTCCATTCAAGTGCGGCGTTGGAACCTCGGTGATGAAAAACTGCGAGCCGTTTGTGCCGGGTCCGGAGTTGGCCATGGCCAGGCGTCCCGGGCGATCAAAAGTAAGCGTGGACACGATTTCGTCCTTGAATTTATAGCCGGGATCGCCGGTGCCGTTGCCCGCCGGATCGCCGCCTTGAATCATGAAGTCGGGAATGACGCGATGGAAGATCGTGCCATCGTAGAGCGGAGTGTTGTGTTTGGTGGCGTGGCTGACGGGATTGGTCCAATCCTTGGCGCCGGTGGCGAGATCAATAAAATTCTTGACCGTGATTGGGGTTTCCTTCTCAAACAGCTTGCAGCGGAGCGTTCCCACGGTCGTCTCGAAGACGGCGGTTGGCTGGGCAGAAACACCGGGCGTGGAGTTATCGGAAGCAGGATTCTTGCTGGGCGTTTGTGGCTGCGCAGACGGTGTACCGACCTCTTTGGGCGGTTCAGATTCGTCTGGCTGCGCGGACGCCTTACCTACATTGTTAGGTAGTTCGGACTTGGCAATCAGCGACGATGTCGCGGGAGATGCAGCTTTGTTTGCGCTATTGCCAAAGATCTTGTCCCAATTTGCAATGACCGAGCCGCCCAAGACTCCAAGCAGTCCGATCACGGCGATCACTATCTGAATTCGGGTATTCGTATTCGATTCTGCCATTATCTAATCCTACTAGCGGGGTAGTGGACGCAGTGTGCCGGGATTGAAAGGCAACGAGTACTGACCAGCTCAAACAACCATGTTACCAACCCCGTAGCCTGGAATTGTACGACAGCAGCCGAGAAATCACTTCGCCGCCTTGCCCGGAGTGCCCTCGGTCCGCATTTCATAACTTACCCGTTCGACCTGCCGGAAAACGCGCAGAGTATTGCCACCTAGAATTTTCTTGATGTCATCGGCGCTGTAGCCGCGATTGAGAAGCGCCTGCGTAATCTTGGGCAAGTCTGCGGCAGAATCCATGCCCTGAGGCGTAGCGCCGCTGACGCCGTCGAAGTCGGAGCCCAGGCCAACGTGATCTACGCCAGCGACCTTGGCGATGTGATCGATGTGGTCGATCAGCGCTTTAAAAGCCGGGCGTGGGATCTTTGCCATCCACTCGCGCTCGATACGATTGACTTCGATGTAATTGACCGGCTTGCCTTGCGCCTTTAGAGCGTCGACATATTTCTGGATCGCGGCCGCCTGATCCTTGGCTTGAGACTCCATGGCTTTTCGAAAGTCTTCGTCCACGAAGCCCGAGTAAAAGTTAACCTGCACAACGCCGCCGTTCTTGGTGACGGCGCGCAGCATGTCGTCCGTCATGTTTCGCGGCGCGTTGACGAGTGCGCGGGCCGACGAGTGCGAGGCTATGACTGGCGCTTTCGTCACCGCGAGTACATCGAAGAACGTTTTGTCGGCGACGTGTGAAATGTCGACCATCATGCCGAGGCGGTTCATCTCCAGCACGACCTGCTTGCCGAAATCGGTGAGTCCGTTGTGATGCTGAATCTTGGCGTCGTCGATGTCGCCGGAGGAGTCGGCCCACTCGTTCGTGTTCGACCACGAAAGCGTCATGTAGCGCACGCCGAGGCGGTAGTAATCGCGCAGCAGGCGGATGTCGTTTTCGATGGAGTGGCCGCCTTCAATGCCCATGAGCGCGGCGAGTTTGTGCTCTTTATAGGCACGTTCGATGTCGGCTACGGAAAAAGCCATCGTCATGCGGTTGGGATGGTGGGCGGCCTGCTCGTACACGGAGTCGATCAGGTCGAAGGTATGCTGCGCGAAGTGACCCTGATTGGTTTCCGGATCGACCCAGATCGAAAAAAATTCCGCTCCCAGATTTCCGCGGCGGGCTTTGTCGAGACTCATGTGTCCGAGGTCTTTGGAATCGGTGGAGCCGATGTCGAAGCCCTCATCGAGAAAGCGTTGGGGCGTGTCGGCATGCGTGTCGACGACGAGTGCGGAGTCGTGGATGGCGCGAGCTTGGGCGCTGACGGCAGTCTCCGTGGGGCTCGCGGATTGGGCGACCATCGAAGAAGAGGCAAGAAGCAGGAACGTGAGGGACAGAATTCTGAAGTGTGTCATAGAAGTGGAGTGCCAGAAGGTAAGTCCCCGGGCAAGTCAACGATTGTATAGGGCTGCGCGACAGGAAGAAAGGGCGCGATTCGAGAGCCGAGGTTCTTGGCAAGGGTGATTGAAGGAACTATTCGCGGAAGCTACTCGGCGCGGCTCTCGGCGGTGATGGTCGTAGGCTCGGGGCGCTCCATGGGCACGATATCCTGCGTCTCGCGCCAATCCGCATAACGGCCGGAGACCATAATGTGGAAGACCCACTGGTGCCGTTCTTCCTCGGGCTCAACCAGGCCGAGTGCTTTCATGTAGAACAGGTAGCGTTCCACCCAGTGAACCTGCTCCTGGGTCATGCCGCGGCGTTGCAGGTCGACAGTAAGGCCGGCAAGATGCGACGAAGCCGTATCGCCATCAGCCGGCGCCGCATTGCGATTGTGGCGGCGAAGTTTCTTCTGGATCTTTACCGTTCGCACCGCCGAATTCACCTGAATCTGTTCGTGAAAGCGGTGGTAGTAGGCTTGCGACAGGTCCTGCACAAAGTCACGCGTCCAGGGACGACAGTAGCGCCGCGAAGGATCGAGGCGCGGATCAAAACGCAGCGTCTCGCCGGCGATGATAGGCTGGAGTGCTCCACTCGCCTTCAACGCTTCCAGTTCATCATCGTCCTGAATACGCGGCAATTCGAGGCGGTCCACTTCCGCGTTCTGTACTAAAAGCGATTCGTGCGACGGGCGGAACATCGGATTCCAGCGGCTCCAGTGCAGGCGATGCAACCGGTGATGCCGCACCGGCTTGTGCAGCGTGGCAGTGACCGCAAAAAGCGGGCAGCACACGCAGGCCAGCAGGGGAAGCAAAATCATGCGGCGCTGTAGGTTAAATTTCAATGAGTTCTGTAGTCCTGCCTGCGGCCTTACCGCGACCGTCCGGCAATTGTAAGCCATGCTGTCAAGCCATCCTACGATTGATTGCATTTTCCTCATTACGAGCGTTATCTAGGAGAGGTGACCCTGAGGTGACCGGCGTTTTGGTTACCAGTGGTTACTATTCCTGCCCGGCAACATGCTTCACCATGGAAGGGAGCACGCGAAACGCCATCTGCGCGCGGGGTTTGAGGCCAACGCATGTGTCCCCGATGCAACCAGTTGGCATTATTAGAGACAGAACAGACTTGCCGTGTTGTGGCGGGAGTGACAAAAATCAGCGCCGGAAACGGTCACGATCACGCAGTTTCACTGCGGGACGGGCTTCTCGCGTTCTCGATCTCGACGACCTTGGCGGTATCGTGGGTGGACGGCTCCGCTGCACTCTTGCGTAGAAAGCCCGGAGAAACCGTCCAACGATGGCCGTCATCCGTAACCACCGTGACCGACTTCTTGTTGTATCGACTTACAATTCCCCGAACGATTTCTTCCCCCTCCGCTTGGAACCAGACCCTCTCGCCAATCTGGAACCCCAGCATCTGTACATGAGCGCGCATCTGCCGGATCATACGCAGCCGCTGGATAATTTTCTCGTTGAGGTGAATGAGTTCAGACTCGGTGAGATGGTCGATGTCAATTTTCATAGCCACTGCCAACCAGGAGAAACTAGTAGTCCTACCCTGTGTTCCCCCTGTGTCCTCTGTGTTAAAGATCTTTTACCACAAAGGGCACTGACGAACACAAGGTAAATCAGCGCCGGAAAAGATCCCCTAAGGCCTGTTTCATGACTGCGCCGCCCACTTCGGAGATGGAGCGGGTCAGCGGAATATCCTTGGGGCAGACTTCGACGCAGTTCTGCGCATAGCCGCACTCCTGAATGCCGCCGTCGCCCATCAGGGCCGCCAGACGCTCGCGCTGCAGCGCTTTGCCCGTTGGATGCGTGTTGAACAGGCGAACCTGTGCGATGGTAGCCGCGCCCACGAAGCCGGTGTCTTCATTGAACTGGGGGCAAGCCTCCATGCAGCAGCAGCAAGAGATGCAGCGGGAAAGAGGATAGGCCTGCTCCTGCTCCTCCGGAGTCATGCGTGGGCCGGGACCGAGGTCGTAACTGCCGTCAATCGGGACCCAAGCCTTGACCGCCTTGAGATTTTCGAAGAGCACGCTGCGGTCGGTGGCCAGATCTCGCACGATAGGAAACTTGGAGAAGGGCTCTAGCTTGACTGGTTGATCGAGATTGTCGATCAGCGCGGAGCAGGCCATGCGGGCTTTTCCATTGATAAGCATGGCGCAGGAGCCGCAGACTTCTTCCAGGCAATTCGAGTCGTAGGTGATGGGCGTTGTCGCCTTGCCTTCGCGGGTGACGGGGTTGGCGGCGATCTCCATGAGCGAGGAGATCACGTTCATGCCCGGATGCCAGGCGAGTTCGAACTCTTCCCAGTATGACCTGGAAGTGGGGGTGTTTTGGCGCTTGATTTTGAGAAGGACGGATTTGTTGTTTGCCATCAACTCTTAGCCTTTTAGACGGGGGTGATATTCATCATCTCGTACCAAAGAGCGCCTGTGAGCCATCTCCTCCTCGAAGGGGTTGCGCTTATTTCGTCGCAAGAAGCGCACCAGGCCGGTAACCAACGAAAGGCCACCGAGGACGAGCCACAATATTTCTTGCGTTCGAGCATCCGTACCCCGACTGTGCGCAAAATGAAAAGCAATGTAACCGGCGACCGCGGTACCCGTGGCCGTTGTGACGATGATCCCGGCCACCCGTCGTTGGCGTGTTCTACTTTGCTGCGTCATACTTCCTCGCCCGCGGCGGAGTCAGCGACACATCCACCGGCTCGTACTCAAACTTCGGCTCATCCGCATCCGGCGCGAAATATGCCTTCGTCGTCTTCAAAAAGTTCTTATCGTCGCGGTCGGGGAAGTCTGGTTTGTAATGCGCCCCGCGAGATTCGTCTCTCATGCGGGCGCCCTGGGCCACCACGCGCGACAACTGCAGCATGTTGTAAAGCTGCCTAGTGAAGACCACACTAGTGTTCGCCCACTGCGTGCGGTCGCTCAAGTTCACGTTTCGGAAGCGTTCGAGCATCTCAACCAGCTTCGCATCGGTCTGCTGCAAATTCTTGTTGTAGCGGATGACGGTGCAATCTTTCGTCATCAGCTCGCCCAGTTCGCGCCACAGCCGGAACGGATTCTCCGTGCCCTGATTGTTCATGAGCAGGGAATTGCTCTCTTCCTGCTTTTTCTTTTCGGCCTCGAAAACTCCGCTGCCATTGGGGAGTGCCTGTAGCCCGCGCGCATATTTCACCGCATTCGGTCCGGCGATGCCTCCGCCGTAAATGCAGGAGACGAGCGAGTTCGCCCCCAGCCGATTGGCGCCGTGGTATTGATACTCGCACTCACCCGCTGCGAAAACTCCGGGGATGTTTGTGGCCTGCTTGAAATCCACCCAGAGCCCGCCCATGGTGTAGTGCATGCCCGGGAAAATCTTCATGGGCGTGTCGCGGGGATCGTCGCCCACGAACTTCTCGTAGATTTCGAGAATGCCTTCCAGCTTGCGGTCAAGAATCTTGCGGTCGATGTGCGTCAGGTCGAGATAGACCATCGGCTTGCCGTCGATGCCGAGGTTATGCTCGTACACGACTTTGAAAATCGCACGAGTAGCCACATCGCGGGGAACCAAATTGCCGTACTTGGGATACCACTCTTCCAGAAAATACCAGCGCTCACTTTGTGGAATGGATTTTGGATCGCGTTTATCCCCCGCAGTCTTCGGAACCCACACCCGCCCACCCTCGCCACGCGCCGACTCCGACATCAGCCGCAGCTTGTCGTTACCTGGAATCGACGTAGGATGCACCTGGATGAACTCGCCGTTGGCGTAAAAGCAGCCCTGCTGATACAGCGCTGACTGCGCCGAGCCTGTACACACAACCGAGTTGGTTGATTTGCCGAAGATCGCGCCAATGCCGCCGGTGGCGATGATGATGGCGTCGGCGGGGAAGGTGCGCACTTCCATGCTGCGCAGGTCCATGGCGCAAATGCCGCGGCAAACGCGGCTTCCGTCGAGCACAGCCGAGAGAAATTCCCAGTGCTCGTACTTCTTTACTTTGCCTTCGGATTCGTAACGCCGCACCTGCTCGTCGAGCGCGTAGAGAAGTTGCTGTCCGGTAGTCGCGCCGGCGAATGCGGTGCGATTGTATAAAGTCCCGCCGAAGCGGCGGAAGTCGAGCAGGCCTTCCGGTGTGCGGTTGAAGGGAACGCCCATGCGATCGAGCAGGTCGATGATACCCGGCGCGGCCTCGCACATATCCTTGACCGGGGGCTGGTTGGCCAGGAAATCACCACCGTAAACCGTGTCGTCAAAATGCTGCCAGGTCGAATCCCCTTCGCCCTTCAGATTCTTGGCCGCGTTAATGCCGCCCTGCGCGCACACCGAGTGCGACCGCTTCACCGGAACGATGGAGAAGAGATCGACGTTCGCGCCCATCTCCGCAATCTTGATAACGGCGGAGAGTCCCGCAAGGCCGCCGCCTATGACAATAATTTTAGGAGCTGCTGCCATCGTTTCCTATCGGCTTTCTGTGACTTCCTTATTATTCAGTGCTATGCCGGGTTCATAAGGCTGCTGCGGGCGCGACCGGAACGCAGTCAGGCTGGCTAGTCCCGCCCCCGTCAAGACGAAGAAAAATGCCAGACACACGATGAGAAACCGCTTCCGTGCCCTTTCGCCGGAAACGATGCCCCACTTGGCGCAGAACAGCCAGATGCCGTACGCGAAGTGCCACGAAGCCGCGATCAGGCCTGCAACATAAAACAGGAACAGTGGAGTCCGAAGCACTTCACTCTGTACTTTGCCGAATGAAGCATTCGGAAACGCGTGTAGATCAACGCCGGTAAAACGCATCGCCCAGGTGTGCCAGATGATGTACGCGAAGGCGATGCCGCCGGTCCAGCGCTGCGCCGTGTACATCCAGTTGCCGGTCCAGGGATAAGAGATCATGTTTCCATCGCCGCGGTACCAGATGTAGAACCCGTACAGCGCGTGGAACGCGATCGGCAGCCAGATTCCAAACAGCTCAAGAAAGAAAACAAGTGGAAGATTGCCGAGAAAGCTTACTTGCCGGGCATACGCGTCGGGACCGCCGATCGCGGTCGAGTTTGAAACCAGAATATGTTCAAAAAGAAAAGCGCCGACAGGGACAATTCCCGAAAGCGAATGCAAGCGACGCAACAGAAACGACGTACCTTGGCCGGCGCGTAACGGCGCGACGCCCTGCACTCTGCCTTTCACAGCTACTACTGGAGCCGTAGAACCGGCTGCTGACGCCACGAAGCGCTCCTTATGATTTCTTGTTCGTTATGATGATTGGCTCTGCTTATCGGTCCAACGACGCCCAGAGAACTTTTTATTATCCGGCTGAGAGAGAAGTGAAGTCAAGGAAAGCGCTGCTGAGATTGCTAGAGTCTCAGCCTCCAATAGAAAGCTCGCACCACTTCAGGAACTCCCGAAATGCCGCGCCGCGATGACTAAATTGTGACTTTTCCTCCGCGGTCAGCTCCGCGAATGTTTTCTTGATCTGCGGAAAATAAAACAGAGGATCATAGCCGAAACCATTCGTGCCCTGCGGGGCATCGAGGATCATCCCCTCGGCTGTGCCGCGAAACGTCGCCAATATTTTTCCATCGCGAGCTGCGGCCAGCACGCAGACGAATCTACCAGTGCGGTGGGCGGGCGGAACGTCCTTCAATTCGCGCAGGACGCGCGCGTTGTTGGCTTCATCGTCGGTGTTCACGTTAGCCTGATCCGGCTTGTCGGCAGCGTAGCGGGCAGAGTGTACGCAGGGAGCTCCGTTCAGAGCGTCGATCTCCAATCCCGAGTCGTCTGCGACAACCACTTCGCCCGAAGCGTATTTGCTGTACGCTTCGGCTTTCTTGCGCGCATTGGCCTCGAACGTGAGGCCATCCTCAACCACGGCTGGCAGGGAAGAGAAGTCCGGAAGCGCCGCTACCTCAACGCCGTGGCGTGCGGCAGCGCCGGCAAAGTCGCGCAGTTTCCCGGCGTTCGAGGTAGCAATCAGGACTCGAGGCGTCATTTCATTTCCCGCGATTTGGGATCCACGTCAGTTCAAATTTGTACTGCGTAGAGGCAAGCATCAGAATCAGCGTGAGCAACGAAATCCATGCTCCCCATTTGCGATCCCAGGTGCGAATGAAAGTGATCTGCACGCGGCTCGTGCCCGTTTCCACCGGAACCAGCATCTGTCCTGTGCCTTCGCGGGTAGCGGCTTGGACCTGGCGTCCATTCACCTCGACGCGCCACGCCGGATAATTGAATAGACGTAAAGCCAGATTGTCGGGTCCGGACATGTCCGCCGTGAGCATTTTCCGTTCCGCTTCCCATTGGAAAACCCGGATCGCCGCACGAGCGGGCCCATCCACCCTGACGCGGCGAGCGTCTTTGCGAATTGAAGAAGGATCAGTACCGATCGGTGCGTATTCGTCAGTGCCTTCGTATCCTTCGCCGGACGCCATGTTGTCCTGCATTTCGCGCAAGTCAGCAGTCGTGTCCCACCAAGGCGCCTGGAAGTGTTGCCAGACGAATGCGAGAACGCACAAGGCCGCCAGGTAAAGCGCCACCCGCGCCGCCCATCTTCTTATCCCCAGAGTAATGAGCAAAGAGAATGGAATGCCGAGACACAGTAGCCATCGCCAGGGAAACTGCATGAAGCGCAGCTTGGGTAGAAGATTCCATAGCGGACCCGTAACCGACAGCGTAAGCACCGCGCACACCCCGGCCCAGCCCACGAGCGAGTACCAAAGCTGGCGATTGCGGCTGCCCCAGGTTCGAGCGGCCCAGGCGGCAGCAAACGTCAGCAGGATCTCCACGACGGCGACCCAGGAGATCAGATGGTTGAAGGCATCGTGCTCCGCGTCGGTGGTGTGAACAAACAGGAAATTATCGAGCGGCCGCGATCCCGGAGAGACGGCCTCCGCAATGTTGACCCACTTCTGTTCGTAAACGGCGGGCAGCAAATAGAAAGCGGCCAGCGCCGCACCCAGCACCACTGCGCCAGTCCCCACTAGCAGAACCCGCGGGGATCGCCGCTGCCAGGCGATCACCACCATCAATAAGGCCAGCGAATAGTGCACCATGACCGCTGCGGGTGCGTTGATCAACCAGGCACAACCGAGCAACATGGCTAGGGGAAGAATTACCCGGCGGCCGTTTTCTTCCACTCGCAACAAAAGCAACAGCAGCAGAGGCAGCAACGAACTGGCCAGCAATTCGGCAAACGCGCTTCGCCAATACACGATTACAAGATGATACGGATTGATGGCATACAGGACTGCCGCGAACGTAGCGTCGCGCCGGTCCATCCATTGCCGTGCCAGCAGAAACATCGACACGCCCGCGGCTACCAGGACGAGCCAAATATAGATGCTTGTGACCAAGGTCCATGGGAAGATCGCGCTCAGGGCCGCTCCTAGCGTCCACGATGCCGGAGGATAGAAGATGAAACGAGGTTCGCCATAAGCGAAGTGCGCCAAAGCTCCCCACCTTGGAAAGATGATGCCCTGTTTCCACTGCGAAAGAACTTCCAGCCACGAGTACAAATGGAATTCAACATCGTGTCCGGAGGGTATGCCGAGAAAAAAGAAGGGAATTTCAACTGCGAATGCTGCCGCGGCGATTGAGAATAGCGGTATCCAGGCCAAACTGCTGCGCGGTGCATCGCGCCGTATGCCGAGCGCGCCCCCGGGCGATCTTTCAGCCCAATCGGATTTTGCAGTTGCCGCCAGCTTTGGTCCCGCCAAGTTCCGCACGTGGACGCCACTCTGTGCTGGTACATGTTCGCACACGGAGCGGGAGTGGTGCACGAATGCCCGCGACTTCTGTTCTTTAGCAGAAGGCCCAGACAATCAGGCGCCTGAGTGGCTGTGGATAAGAACGGCCGATTTAACTCAGATTTAATGTTCCTGAAACCACTGTTCAACAGGGATAAGCTACCGTACTCGCATTGGGGTGGAACAGACCACGGAGAGTTGAAGAATCCGCGCTCGAGACGGGGCGCGGATTCTTAGCCCTCCGGAACAGACCACCGCAGGCCTCTCGCACTTCTGCCGCTTTTACTGCCTGTCTTTCCTGCCTGTGTTAGTTCCAAAATCCGCCAGCCAACTGCCGCGAGAGGCTTTTTCTCAGATGAAGGATGGATTTACGAAAGAGCGAAGAACATAAGGGAAGAGAAGGGCAGAAATTGTGATCTAGGTCGCGACGCTCTCGCCCGATCGCTGGCGGCGCAGTTCCGCGACGAAATCATCCTGTTGCAGAGTGCGACCTTGGCGCAGTAGTTCAAGGAGTGGATCTTCCAGCTCGTCCGGGGTCGGGCCTTCCGCGGCTTCCCCCGGCTTTGGCGCTTGTACAAATTGGCTGAGGTCCGCGATCAGAGCGCGCGGGGAAACACTCAGTTCAAGCATGGATTCAGGCCAACCGCGTAGAAGGCTGATCAGGTTGCCTACCTGGGCTCGCTGTTCCGGCGTCCGGGAAGGGAACTCCACCCCCATGCCGTGCCCAGGATGCGTGACCCTCACCACGCCCTCAGTGTGAACCGCCATCTCTTCGGTTTTCAGGCACAGGTCGACCAGCGCGCGTTCTGGAAAGGGCGAATCGGTTTCGACGTAGCAGCCACCCAGGCTCAGATCGGTGAGCTTGCAGTGGGGAACTGCTTCTTCGGGTCCGCCTTGGATGCCGGCCGCAGCCTGCAGCCAGATCTGGAGTTGAGCCTTAACGGACTCGTCCAGATCCAGAAAGCGGACTCCCGCCTGACCGTTTGATTTTGCCCAGGCCACTTGCCCATGAGCGTGAACTTCAAGACTCCCGTCGGGCAGCTGAAAGCGGAACTCCAGCGGGTCTGCGCTAGCTTGCGGTTCAGCGGTAAGAACTTCCATTCCTGTTTCACTCAGGTCCAGAAGAATTCCCTCAACTTTGCGAGTATCGGGCAGCGTGATTTCCACTGGAGCTTGCACGGCAACGCGATGGGCGCGGCGGCGTTCGCGGTTTAACAAGGCCGCCACAGCCCGCAGGCCAGCCCTGGCTTTGTCTTCGGAGAGAGGCTTGTACAGCACGAAATGCGCGCCGCCGCTAAGAACGTCGCGGGCGCTGGCACGTTCCGCCACCAAAGCCACGGTAATAGGTGCGTTTCCGGAATTCAGCCGGCGTGCCTGTTCTAGTACCTCGGCCGCGGCCTTCGGATCTTCGAAATCAAGGATGAGAGCGTCGAACCTTTGCTGATGAAGGCGGTCGACAGCCGTGGCGAGATCACTGAAGCGCTCCAGTGCGATCCCGGAGGCCGGCAGAACCCGGCCCAGGATCTCGGAAGCGGAATCGTCGCTTGAAACCAGCAATGCCAGAAGGGTCATAACTAGATTCCCCGCCTAACCCCGGCGAGATTACGGCCAACGCGGTGCTGTGGGCCGAATACCTTTGGGAGCAGTTGCCCCCGAAGCTCCAACACCCGCCTTCGCCGCCTCGGAAAGGGGCGAAGCCTCGTCCACTTCCATCAAGACCGTATTGTCCTCGTCGTCGTTTTCGGCCAGCAGGGGAGCCACTTCACGCAGCTTCTCCGCCGCCTGCTGGAGCATCTCGATCTGCTTTCCCAGTTGGGCGTACTTGGTCTGCTTCTGCCGCAACACTTCATGAATGTCCTTCATAGGACCCCCTGTGGAGAATGTAAGGAGGGGGACCGAGGGGGGTCAACGGTAATCCCGGTGTAAGGGTTACTGCGGTAATCGCGAAGGGAACTGGAACAAGCGTGAGCCCGCCCACTAACCAGCAAAAACAAGAGCCCCGCTCTTTAGCGGGGCTCTTGAGAGGCGGATAGAGAGAAGCTTACGACTTGAGCTTTCTGCGAATAACTCCAGCCAAACCAACCAATCCGGTTCCGAGTAAGCCCAACGTGCCGGGCTCCGGAACCGTCGAGGTGGCAATAACCGTGTCGCCGCTGGCCAGTGGGATGGATCCGGTGAAGCCATTCTTGCCAGTCTGGAATGTAAGCTGCGTCGTGGCGCCATTCACGGTCTGCCCGGTGTACCAGGTACCCGAGATCGTGCCGCCCAAGGTGTAACACACCGCGCCGTTGGGTCCGCAGTTCAGGTTCTCGACCCAAGAAATCGTGCCAGTGAAGGTGCCGCTGAAGAGTATTCCGTTCGGGAGGCCGCCGCTGCCGTTGCTGGTGATAACGAAGCTGCTACCCGCACTGCTGAAAGTCGCACCCGTCGTCAGATTTCCTGACGTCAACGCGCCGGTCGAGAAGGTCAGCGTACCAAGGTTGCCCTGGACCAAACCACCTCCATTGAAGCCGTTGACCTCACTCAGTTGAGAACCAGTAAGGCTCAGCCCAGCGGAACTGCCCGCTAAGGTGCCGCCCACGTTGGTGAAGTCCACACTGCCTGCGAATGCTGCTACCGGCAAAGCCAGAGCCAGCAAAACCATCATAACTATCCGCTTCATAATCACTTCCTCCTCCAACTAAATCTTTTGTCGAAGACTCCAAGTCTCCGCTGGCGGGACCCTACCTAGCCCCCCCACTGCAAGAGCAACCTGCGTGCCAAACTAGGCAAGAACCTAAGCCACTGATTCAGCGTAAGTTATCGCCTATCTTACTACCATTCCCGATGTGAAACTGCAAACCGCTGCACACTATTACAGGCGTTTTGCGTTCCGGGCCTCGTCTGACCCGTCGCGCGAACCAAAGGAAAGATCAACATTGAATTGGCAAAAGATGCGCCAAGCGACCGTACCTCGGCGATTCCCTTAGCCATATCGTGCCATGACATGGCACAGAAGTGTAATTCACAATTGGGCTGAGCGCAACTACTCTCTTCGTGAGCAGTTCTGGGGGAGGGCTGTTCAAGCGTCCCGAAACTCGAAAGAGTTCGGGACGCTTCCTTTTGGGAACAGACCCCTTATTTCGTCATTTCGTCACTGTGAAGGCCATGTTGCTCTTGAGCAGGCCGCCGGACGTCTGCACTTCAAGCGTGCCCGATGTTGCCCCCGTAGGCACAGTAGCCGTGATCTCGGAGGCGGATACGACCGTATACGTCGCCGCTTTCCCGTTAAAAGTGACGCTGGACGCGCCGGTCAGATCGGTGCCCAAAACGGTAACCTTCGAAGCCACCTTACCGGAGGTAGGATTTGTTTCCACGAACGCCGCCAACCCCTCTGATACGCTGAAGATATCGCCGTTGCCGTAGAAACCGCCACCCAAAGCTGAGCCGTAGAATTCTCCGTTGGTCGCCTGCATGATCCCCCCGCTCGGATGAGCGCCATCGGTCCAGTTGAAGCTGTGAACCGTGGTCAGCGTGCCCCCCGAGGTGATCTTGAAGATCGTGCCGTCTTTGTTGGACCCGCCATAGCTGGCGGTCCCGTAGAAGTCTCCGTCGGTCCCTTGCATCAAGCCATCCTCGGGGTAATAACCGTCAGTGCAGTTCTTTACTAAGCAAAAGCTGTGCAGCGTCGTGAGGGTCCCTCCTGTAGTGACCTTGAACATTGTTCCACAGCCCGAGGTGCAGATGGTGCTGGACCCCCCGTCGACAGTCAACCCGTAAAAGTTTCCATCACTGCCCTGAACCACGCCATGAGGAATGGCGCCGTCTGATCCCTTAAAAGTGTGTAGCGTAGTCAGCGTCCCCGAGGAGGTGATCTTGAAGATCGTGCCGCAACTCAGAGGACAACCGGTACCGAAAATGCCTCCAGTTGTTCCATAAAAGTTCCCGTCGCTTCCTTGCGCCAGCCCTGCGAGCGGGTAGGAGCTTTGCGTGCACCCTGTCGATGAACAAAAGCTGTACAACGTAGTCAGTTGACCCGCTGTCGTCACCTTGAAAACTGTGCCGCCGTTGTGGCTTCCACCGTAAGTGGTGGTCCCGTACAGATTTCCGTCCGTAGCCATTATCAAACCGTTAGGGCCGTTGCCGTTAGTGCCGGTGAAGGTCAGTAGCGTCGTCAGCGTGCCACCGGTGGTAATTTTGAAAAACGTACCGCAGCCGCCTGTGACGCCAGTGCAAGGATCGCCGCTGACGGTGCCGTGAGTTGTCCCATAGAGCGTGCCGTCCGTGCCCTGCACCAGAGTGCCGTAGGGGTACGCTCCGTCACTCCCCTTGAAGGTGTGCAGCGTGGTCAGGGTGCCGCTGGGCGTGATCTTGAAAACCGTACCGCAGCCATAGACCCCGCACAGCGTCGCGGTCCCGCCGTTGAAGACCGTCCCGTAATAATTCCCGTCGAAACCCTGAATGAGCGCCGAATGTTCAGGATAAACACCATCAGTGCCGTTGAGACTCACCAGAGTGGTAAAGGTAGTATTTGACGCAACCTCGTCCTGCGCGGGAGAGTTCACTGCCGCCGAGATGCAAAACAGGAGAGCGATCAAAACAATCTTGAACGAGCCGAACGGTCCTTTACAACTCGCTCTCCGGTTTCGCGCCGCTGCGGACGTTGACAGCACAATAGTAGTTCCTAGTTTCATTGCTTGGAATCCTTTCCGTAGTGTGAGATTCGCGAGTCCAGTCCATCGAACTCGCTTTAAGAGATCACAGGCCGAAACCTCTTTCGGGCAAATGCCGCACTGGGCGAGGGCGACTCGGTCTGAAGTTCAGCAATTATCAGTGTCCCTCGATTGGCTGTCAAACTCAAAGGTTGCAGGGGATGCGGCCTAACTATCGAAGGGCGGCGCGCTCTCACGCCGGGCACTTGGGCGAGACTTGCAGAGCGAAACGCCGCGGGGGATTAGGAACTCGGCCCAATCAGCTCCCTGAGCCGCCGGGACAGGTTCGTAGCCAGGGACCGGTAAAAGCGCGAGGCCAGGTGAGGAAACAGTTCGAACAACCTCTCCAGTGTGGGACGGTCGAGGTGATAGGTCTCGACTTCTCCTTCGGCGACCACGCTGGCGCTGGCTGGTGCATCTTCCAGGAATGACATCTCGCCGCAGATCTCCCCGGGCCCGATCGCTCCAACCGCTGGTTGAGAAGGGATCTGCACCCGGGCAGTTCCTCTGAGTAAAAGATAAACCCCATTCGTTTTCTTGCTTCTCTGCACCAGGACATCGCCCCTCTTGAAATGGACGCGGCTGGCCTTGTCGGCGATCAAAGCCCAGTCGTTGGTCGTGAGATAAACCAATCCATTCTTGGACGTTGACAGTACAGACACTTCCTGATCGATGGCCTTCGTCATGGCGTGCGCGACCCGATTTGCGGAGAAAATTTCCGCTCCGTGAAGAAAAATGACAGAAACAACAGGGTAAGTTAAGACTAGCAGAAAATGCAGCGCACCGGTCAAAACCCGTACCACACAAGGCACCGAAGTACTCGGATTTTCTCCCGTCAAGAAGGCGCAAGGCGTAGGGGAACTCGGAGAAGCGCAAGAGATACTTCTCTAAGAACTTCCTTATCCGCTTCGCCGATCCCGGCTTGCAAGAAGTTTCATCTTGCGCATGTTGGGAACGAACTGTAGCATACGCGCGCAGTCCAGATTCGTTGCTTACGGAGCGCCGCACTGGAATGAAGTTACCATCTGGATTCCCCGTCCTTCTTGGAGGAACTGCCAAATGAGAAAAATCCTTTTGACCCTGCCAACTCGAATTCTCCAGCTACTTCTTTTCTCATCTTTGATTCTGAGCCCCGCCTGGGCCTCGCCAAAGTTCCAAATCCTGCACGCCTTCGCGGGAGGTACCGACGGGTCTTATCCTTACACCCCCCTCCTTGACCGCTCTGGCAATCTTTTTGGCGTGACTATAGAGGGCGGCTCGCTCACTAATTGCAGTCCTTACGGATGCGGCGTCGCCTTCGAGCTTTCCCAGAAAAATGGGGGTTGGAAAGAAAACGTGTTGTACAGCTTTTCCACATCTGCTTCCCCATTTGGACCGCTGGCCATGGACTCCCGAGGAAATTTGTACGGCATTCAGCAGTCTGGCAATGGATCCTGCTCTTGCGGGGCGATCTACCAGCTCGCGCGAAGTGGAGGTGTTTGGACGGAAAACGTTCTGCACACCTTTACCGGGACGAACGGCGACGGCGCGTATGCTTACTCAGGTTTGGTTCAGGATGCGGTAGGCAACTTGTATGGCACCACCCAGCAGGGAGGCACGAGCAACAATTCCGGGACACTTTTCGAACTTACCCCGAACACGGACGGAACCTGGGCCTACAGTGTTATCTATAATTTCGGAAGCACCAACTACCTGGATGGTAATACGCCCTATGGGCCGCTCACCGTCGACTCCTCCGGAAATCTGTACGGAACCACACTGTACGGCGGCGAATACGGCAATGGAACCGTATTCCGGCTTTCATCTTCCGGTGGCAAGTGGGCGGAGACCATCCTGTACAACTTCACACTGGATTACGGGGTGCCTCCCTACCCATTCGGAGTTGTGATCGATGCCGTTGGAAACCTCTATGGAGCCACATTGGACGGAGGCGCATACGCTGTGGGCACGATCTACAAATTGACCCCCTCGGTCGGGTTTTGGAACCGAACGGTATTGCACACCTTCAGCGGCGGGGCAGACGGAGCTTACCCTTACGGGCTTGCCATCGGGTCCTCTGGTGTTCTGTACGGTACGACGAATTACGGTGGAACCTACGGCTACGGCAACGTCTTCAAGCTGGAAGCCACCAACGGGAAATGGAACGAGAGCGCCATGCATATGTTTACCAACGGCAGCGATGGGGCGCATCCGAATAATGGGGTTGTCGTCGACCAGCAGGGTAATCTCTACGGCGCGGCCGAGAGTGGTGGGGCTTACGGCTTCGGAGTCGTTTTCAGAATCACTCCGTAAGCCGGACAACCGCTAGGCGACAGTGTTGAAAGGCGTCGAAGATAAGAATGGTGCGCCCTGAGAGATTCGAACTCCCGACCTTCTGGTTCGTAGCCAGACGCTCTATCCAGCTGAGCTAAGGGCGCAGTCTTGCTTGGCAGGAAAAACTTGCTGAAGAATTATAACGGAAGTGGCCGCTCGCTGCGAACCTGAGCGGAAAACTCGCGGTCGAGTCGTTCCAAACTCACCGCGTTCCAAATGACCGCCGTCGCCCAGCTGCGAACTGTCGTTTCCTCTTAAGGTTTTCCACCTAAACGCGAGAACGAAAAAGAAAATTCGCGTGAATGCCGCTTTCCACATGCCTTTCGGCCCCTTCATTGCTCTGCTCCTTGGCCGAAGTAAATCTTTCCCGTCCCAGAGCAATTCCTACAAAGGCGGATGGCGAGCACGCCTGTGTTTTGAGTAGCTTAGAGACGGCACGCCGAGTGCTTATACAAAGACAGACGAAGTGGCGCGCAACGGGGCGTTCCAAGAAGGACTTCGGCCAGAGGTTTTCTTGGGCGCCCCTTGCATTTTGTTTGCGCAGCGCCAAACACCAAGCCCTCCCCGCTCCCTCATCTTTACTAGCAGCCTAGGCAAGTTCCAATGGTTCTCTCACATCCACTCCAGCCTGACGCAATAGCCCAGCCACGGTCTCCGCTTTCAGGCGCGAAGCGTCAAATTCCACCCGCACCGTTCGTTCCTGCTCGTTGAACTGGACCCGCCGCACGCCGTACACCTCGCGCATGCCGTCGATGGCCCGCAATTCATTCTCGCCGGGCGCCGTGCCGTAGCGAAAAACCACGTCCAGATAAGTCATGTGATCATCCTCTCCGCCTCTGAGTTCACTGCCCGGGCCGTCTGCCAGACTGAATCCAATATAAAGGATCGCCCATCGAAGAAGACAGGGAGCGCATAACGGCTGCCGCCTGAATGTCAACGAACCCGCCTAACCCCGCACCCACGCTCGAACGCGACCCGGTCTGCGGGATGAACGTAAATACCGCCACTGCCAGACACCTCTATGATCAGGGCGGGAAGAGATACTACTTTTGCTGCGCGCCGTGCGTGGAGAAATTCAAAGCGAACCCAGCGAGATATCTCAGCGCGACCCCGCCCGTACGCTCCTCCGGTTTGGTGGTACTGGGTAGAAAGCCAACCCTATCGTCGGAGCAGACTCCGCCGGCATCTCGCATGGCGACGGAAAGCGTTGCCTACGTTTGCCCAATGTGCCCCGAGGTCAGCGAAATCAAACCTGGCCCTTGCCCTTCATGCGGGATGGCGCTTGAGTCTGAAGTCCCAGTAGCCTCAACCCGCACCGAGTACACCTGTCCCATGCACCCCGAGATCGTGCGGCCGGCGCCGGGTTCGTGTCCGATCTGTGGCATGGCGCTCGAACCGCGCACCGTCATCGCAGCGGCAACTATCGAAGAGAATCCCGAACTGCGCGACATGACCCGCCGCTTCTGGATCAGCCTGGCTCTCACCGCGCCGCTGATGGCAATCGCCATGTCCGCCATGTTTTGGGAAATGCCTCTGCACCGCCTTCTGCCCGGCGCCATGCTGCCCTGGCTCGAACTGGTGCTGGCCTCGCCGGTGGTGCTCTGGGGAGGCTGGCCCTTTTTCCAGCGCTTCTGGACCTCGCTCGTTAATCGCAGCCCGAACATGTTTACGCTGATTGGCATGGGCACAGGCGTCGCCTTCGGATACAGCGTCATCGCCACCCTTGCGCCGCGCACCTTTCCCGAATCGCTGCGCACTGGTTCTAGCAGTATGTCCGGCTATCCCGACGTTTATTTCGAGGCTGCTGCCGCAATCACCACTCTGGTCTTGCTGGGACAGGTCATGGAATTGCGCGCTCGCAGCCGGACCAGCGCAGCCATTCGCGCCCTGCTCGATCTCAGCCCCGGGGCTGCGCGCCTGCTGGATGCCGACGGTAGCGAAAAAGATGTTCCGCTCGAGCAGGTGAAGCCCGGCGATCATCTGCGCGTGCGCCCCGGAGAAAAAGTTCCGGTCGACGGCGTGCTGCTCGAAGGCCGAAGCGCGATCGACGAATCGATGATTACCGGCGAGTCCATGCCGGTCGAGAAATCGCCGGACAGCAAGGTCATCGGCGCAACCATCAATGGCAACGGCTCGTTCGTGATGCGCGCAGAGCGCGTGGGCAGCGAAACCTTGCTGGCTCGCATCGTCCAACTCGTAGGCCAGGCCCAGCGCAGCCGCGCTCCCATCCAGAGGCTCGCAGACCGCGTTGCGAAATGGTTCGTGCCCATCGTTGTAACAGTCGCAGTGATCACGTTCTTCGTGTGGTGGCTGTTGGGTCCGCAACCGCAGCTCGCGCACGCCCTTGTGAACGCGGTCGCAGTGCTCATCATCGCGTGCCCGTGTGCCTTGGGACTGGCCACGCCGATGGCGATCATGGTCGGCGTAGGCCGCGGGGCGCGCGCGGGGGTGCTGATTAGGGATGCCGAGGCACTTGAGGTTCTGGAAAAAGTCGACACACTGGTCATCGACAAAACGGGAACGTTGACTGAAGGGAAGCCGCAAGTCGTGAGCATAAGCGGGGAGCTTGAAAACGATCCCGAGCTGCTGCGCCTCGCCGCCAGCCTCGAGCGTGCCAGCGAGCACCCATTAGGAGCTGCAGTCGTAGATGCCGCGCTCAACCGCGGCCTGGAACTTTCCCAGCCTGAGCAGATCAGTTCAGTGACCGGCAAAGGCATCACCGGCATTGTGGACGAAAAAAAAGTTGCCGTCGGCAATCTGGCTCTGATGGCTGAAGTCGGTGCGCTGCAACCCGGCACCGGCTTCAGCTATGGCAGAGTACCAGGCAGCGCACCCATTTTCGTGGCCATCGATGGCAAGCGCGTCGGTGTCCTCGCAGTCGCGGATCGACTCAAGCCTTCCACGCCCAACGCCCTGCGCGATCTCAAAGCTCAAGGCATTCACATCGTGATGCTGACTGGAGACAATCGCGCCACTGCCACTGCGATCGCACAGCAACTTGGCATCGAAGAATTCGAAGCCGAAATCCTGCCAGAACAAAAGTTGGCGATCATCCGCAAACTGCAAGGGCAGGGAAGAGTAGTCGCCATGGCCGGCGATGGGATCAACGACGCTCCCGCGCTGGCGCAAGCCGATGTCGGCATCGCTATGGGTACCGGCACCGATGTCGCCATGGAGAGCGGCGGTATCACCCTGGTGAAGGGCGATTTGACCGGAATCCTGCGCGCCCGCAAGCTAAGCCAGGTCACCATGCGCAACATCCGCCAGAATCTTTTCTTCGCGTTCCTCTACAACGCGATTGGCGTACCCATCGCCGCAGGCGTACTGTACCCGTCTTTCGGCCTGCTGTTCAGCCCCATCTTCGCCGCCGCCGCCATGAGCTTCAGTTCAGTCTCAGTAATCACGAACGCCCTGCGCCTGCGCAACGTCAAGTTGTGATCCAAGCGAATGCGTCCAGGCTGGACCCGCCCCGTTCTATTGCTCTCTAGCCTGATCAAGCTCGCTCCGGGCCATCAGGATTTGGCCACGGGGGAAAGCAATCGGGTGTACAATGCGCCTGCTCGGTGGCTCACAGTGCGGATTCTGGGCTGTTCGCGAGAATGGGAGGGTATATGGAGCACGTTTCTGTGGCCCCATCTGACTTCGCGGCAATCGAGAAGGCATTCACGCTTGTTCACGAGCAGTACGTTGCCCCTTCCGTCGGCATAAAGAAGCAGGTTCAAAATTTCTGGCAGCAAAATCCTTGCGACTCCCAGTTTGCCGATGGTCAGCCCGGGACCTTGGCTTTTTATAGAACTCTCGACGAACACCGGTATCGAGTGCACCCGAAATTGCTCTCTGCGGTGGGCTTCGAGAAAACGAATGGTCTTCGAGTGCTGGAGATCGGTTGCGGGTGCGGGAGCGAAGCGGAGCGCTTCGCGCGGGCAGGTGCACATTACACCGCGGTTGATCTTACGAATGCGGCGCTAAATCTGACGAAGGAGCGTTTTCGATTGTTTGGGCTGCAAGGGAAGTTTATGCAGGGAGACGCCGAAAATCTGCCGTTTGCCGACGGCTCCTTCGACTTTGTCTATTCACACGGCGTGCTTCATCACACTCCCGACACGGCACAAGCCATTCGTGAGGTATACCGCGTGCTTTCTCCCGGCGGCCGAGCCGCAATTATGCTGTACCACCGCGATTCTTTCAACTACGAGGTCAATCTGCGAGTGATTCGCCGCCTTCTCGCCCAACTGCTAAGAACCCGGATGGGACTCAAAATAGTTCAGAAGACTTGGCGCAAGCCGGCCGCGGGACTTGGCAGGCACGCGGAACTGATCAAGCAAGATCCTCATGCTTACCTCGACATGCAGAACATGCTCAATCGGAATACAGACGGTCCCGACAATCCTCTTTCACAGGTGTTCTCAAGGAAATCTGCCCGGCGGCTGTTCTGGCAATTCCTCACGGTCAGGACTGAGGTCATGTTCTGGAGTCCGAAGTGGCTGCCAGTCTTGGGAAAGGTTCTTCCGCGATCCTTTGAAGACAAGCTGGCGTCGCGTTGGGGCTGGCATCTGTGGATTTATGCCCAGAAACTACTGTGGAATACGCCACTGCAGCAAGTACGGCAAGAAACCTGTACGCGGGCGAGAACCCGGAGGCAAGCGTCGGCTGCTGCCTTGGACAATTCCGCTACAGCTTGCTCAGGAAGTCGATAACCTCCGGCTCGGTCCAGTCGACTGCCCCAATGAACTTGCGTCGCATCACCCCATTGCGGTCGATGATGTAGGTCTCGGGAATCTTAGAAGTTCCGTACAGACTATTGCTTTTCTGCTCGGGGTCGCGCACCGACAACAGGGTCACATTGTGATCTCGCAGGAACCGCCGGTAGCTATTCTGGTCTTCGTCAATGCTGACCGCCAGCACGGTCACGCCTTTCGCCTTCATCCGCTGTTGCATTTGCACCAGCGACGGAAGTTCTTCGACGCAGGGAGCGCAATACGTCGCCCAGAAGTTCAAGACCAGGATCTGGCCCTTGAACTGGCTCAGCGTCACTGTACGATCAGAGTCGCGCACGGTGAAGTCCGGAGCGGCCGAACCGATGCGCGACGGCCGCGACCCGCCATAGCAGCCTGACAGCGCCAGCAGAATCGAAGTAAGCGCCATGGATTTGACAAAACGAAGCGTGTGTCGCACATCGCTATAATAGTTGATTCGAGGCTCGGTAACGAAGGAAACCTTACTGTCTCAATGCACTTCCGTTTCATCACATCTACCCCGCTGGATATCCTCCGAGGCAGTGGGACCTTTGCCGGCATCAGCACACTGGCAGAGTTCCTCAGGAGAGCCGGCAAGACCGTAGACTTGGTAACCCCGTCCCTTCGATTCCCGGTCTACACCGTCGAGCGTCTGGTCTTCAATGAAACCCTTCGTTTCGGCCGCCCGGATGGGAGTGGTGTCACCGTCGGATTTGACATGGACGGATACGCGCTGGCGGGAATCCGTCCGGGACTCCACATCGCTTCGATCAAGGGAGTGATCGCTGACGAAATGCGCTTTGAATCCGGTCTTACCAGGGCCACGATGCGCCTGCAAGCTCTGTGTGAGAAGCGTCACGTCCAGCGGGCGGACCTGGTAATCGCGACCAGCCGGTACTCCGCAGAGCGAATTCAGGAACTCTATGCAGTCTCGAACGCACCGCGCATCATTCCCGAACTGATCGACCTAACCTCCTGGCGCCGGTTGCTCCAACTCAATCCAGTTCCACCTCCAACGAACAAGTTTGTAGTGCTCTCGGTTTGCCGCTTTTATCCCCGCAAACGGCTGAACATTCTTCTGGGCGCTGCGTCCCGCTTGCGTTCCAAAATACCGGGGCTGGAGGTTCGCTTAGTCGGCAATGGTCCGGAAGGTCTTCGCCTCCAGTCGTTCTGCCGGATGAAGGGATTGCAGGGCATCGTAACCTGGCTCGGAAACGTTTCCCAAGCCGAACTCGCGCGGGAATACAACCGCTGCCACGCTTTCTGTCTGCCCACCGTCCAGGAGGGGTTCGGCATCGTTTTCCTGGAAGCGATGGCCGCCGCCAAGCCCGTGGTAGCCGCTCGAGCCGGCCCCACACCCGAGGTGGTGAAGCACGGCATCCTAGTCGAGCCGGATGACGAAGAAGCACTGGCGGAAGGCATAGACCGGCTGCATGCCGACCCAGAGTTACGCGCGGCACTTGCGGCCGCGGGATCGGAATGGGTTAGGCAGTTCGACGCTCCGCTGGTTGCCGGTTCGTTCTTGCGGGAAATAGAACTCTCTGCCGGCATTCGTGCCGCTGCTCGCACGGCTTGAACCAGCGAACTCGGATTTACGTGGCGAACAATCGCAAGTATTCTGAGGAAGGACGTTTACTGACAACTGGCAACTGTTCCTATGGTCTATCTCACGCGCAAAGCCGAATTTTCCGCATCGCACGTATACCACAACCCGGCATTCACGCCGGAGGAGAACCGCCGCGTCTTCGGCAAGTGCAACAACCCGCACGGCCACGGGCATAACTACACCCTCGAAGTCACGGTCAAAGGCGAGGTTGATCCGCGCTCCGGTTTCGTTGTCGACCTCAAGCAGCTCAAAGAAGTCATGCACCGCGAAGTGCTCGACGCCATGGACCACCGCTTCCTCAACAAAGAGGTCCCCGAGTTCCGTGATCGCATTCCCACCACGGAAAACATCGCCATCGCCATCTGGCAGCGTCTCGCCACCAAACTAGAGCGCGCCAAACTACACAGAGTGCGGGTCTACGAAACCCCAGACCTGTTCGTTGATTTCTACGGTGAAGCATGAGGCGGAAAGAAAGGTCTACCCCGTGTACCCCAGCCTGCCCTGAGCGAAGTCGAAGGGTGACCTCTGTGATGAAGATTTTGACGTTGAAGCGTCCAGCTCAACTGGAGGCGGGTAAATGAAAGCCCACCTCTCCCGCCGCTACCTGTTCTCCGCCTCGCACCGCCTCCATAGCGATGCGATGTCCAACGAAGAAAACCAGTCCACCTATGGCAAATGCAACAACCCGTACGGCCACGGCCACAACTACGTCGTCGAAGTAACAGTCAGCGGCCCGGTCGACGAAAAAACCGGAATGGTCTGCAACCTCACCGATCTCGACGGCTTCATCGAAAGGGAAGTCCTCTCCCGCTACGGCCATGAGAATCTAAACATGCTGCCTGAATTCGCCCAGGAAGTGCCCACCACGGAAAATCTCTGCATCCAGATCTACGAAATAGTGCAGCGCGGCTTCCCCTTCGCGCATCTGGAAAGAGTAAGACTCGAAGAGACGATGATGAATTCGTTCGAGTACGCGGGCTAGATTGTTCAATTGCAGACTACCAACTCGACCATGAAAACGACAGAACTCTCAACCCTCACCGGCGCAAGTTTCGAAGACCTGGTACAGGAAATGCTCGTCCGCCTCGGGGAAGACCCACAACGCGAAGGTCTCAAACTCACTCCCCAACGCGTTCGCAAATCCCTGCAGTTCCTAACCCGCGGCTACACTGAGGATCCTGAAGCGTTGCTCAAGGGCGCGCTCTTCACGGTTACCTACGACGAGATGGTTATCGTCAAAGACATTGAAATGTTCAGCCTCTGCGAGCACCACCTGTTGCCGTTCTTCGGCAAGGTTCACGTGGCCTACATCCCCAACGGCAAAGTGATCGGCCTGAGCAAGGTCCCGCGTCTGATCGAACTCTTCTCGCGCCGCCTGCAGATTCAGGAGCGCCTCACCACGCAGATCGCCGAAACCATTCAGAGAGTAATTGAACCCCAAGGCGTAGGCGTGGTCATCGAAGCGCGCCACTTATGCATGATGATGCGCGGCGTCGAAAAGCAGCATTCCGCCGCGGTAACGTCCTCCATGCTGGGCTCCTTCCGCAACGAAGAAGAAACGCGCTCGGAGTTCCTGTCCCTGATTCGCCAGCGCTCCAACGGGATCTAACGACGATTGGGATCTCCGGATAGGTGGCTATAGGTCGAGTCCTTTGCCATCCACCATGGTCTGCGGATTGAACATCACTCGGATTTCCGTACTTCCTGCGTATTCGATGAACCACACCTTCGTGTCGTGGCTGGAAATGATCGGCTCTCCGGTTGCCGTTCTCCTCGGAAAGTGAAACAGAAGTCCCCTCAAGCTGCCATCGCTGGAACGCACCAGTTCAACCCGTGTAGACAAAACCCTTCGCTTCGACTGGACGGCCAGATAACATTTCGCTCGCAACGCTGCCTCCCGCACCGGTTCGAAGCCGGACATATCCGGGCCGGCGACCGCGATCTCGAAATCGTTCATTTCAACGTCATCGGCTGCAGGCGGCAGACTGTTTTCCGCCGAAGTCACCGGCAGCTTCTTGATCAAGGCTAGCGTCTGCGCCCACGCCCGGCGCAGGGTTCGCGATGAAACCCAACGCACGTAGAATTCGCTGGTCTCGGCGCCATCTTCTTTCGACTCTTTGGCATGATAGCCACGCAGTTCCATGCCCGAGGGACCTTGGTCGGGAACTTCGAACTCCAGGGCCCGTCGCGTCCGCCTGAAATGCCGGACCCAGGGTGAGTTAAACAAAATCTGCCGCACCGCGTTTCGGTCCCACTCGCTGTAGGTCTTTGCCATCCAGGGCTCGTCGGCGCGAAGCGCCTCCCACGTGAGAAGGGTCACTGCAACCAGAAGGATCGGCCTAATTCCGTGAATTGATGGAGAGCGCTCCATAGGACGCGCAATCAGAAACGGAAATAGCGAGTTCGCAGACAAGAGTGTAGCAGTCGTAATTCGAAGTCAACCGGAAATCGCCACCCTCGATTCGCGTCGATGCGGTAATATGTCTCCTCGTACTAACGGTACTTAGCCGTAAGACCTACTTCACCGAAACGATGAGGCCCTCGTCTAAGGTAAAGGTAAACACTCTCCTGCGCGGCCAGGTTGCTCTCGTCACAGGCGCCACCCGCGGCATCGGCCTCGCCATCGCGCAAACCCTGGCCGCCCAAGGGTGCAATCTGGTCCTCACCGGCCGCGACGAGCAAGCCCTGCGCCGCATCAGCAGGGAACTGGCGTCTGCGAAAATCACAATCCTCGCGCACCCCTGCGACATTCGCGATCTCCAATCGATCGACGATCTCTTTCGCGCCCTCCGCCGCCAATTCAAACGTCTGGATATTCTCATCAACAATGCCGGCATCGCCCATACGAACCTCACAATCGATAAATTGCCACTGCCGCTCTGGAAAGAAGTAATCGAGACCAACTTGACCGGCATGTTCTTGGTGACTCAAGCCGCGCTCGCCATGATGAAACGTGGCGGCACCATCGTGAACAATCTCTCTATCGTAGCCAATCGCGTCTTCGCCGGATCGGCGGCCTACATCGCCTCCAAACAGGGCGCGCTAGGCCTCACCAACACGCTGCGCGAGGAATTCCGCGGGAAGGGAATTCGCGTAATTGCCCTGTTGCCCGGAGCCACCAGCACTGATATCTGGAACAGCTTCTGGCCGCAAGCCCCACGCAAGAAAATGATGTCTCCCGCCACCGTCGCCGCCGCAGTCGTCAACGCCATCCTTCTGCCGCCCAACGCCACCGTCGAAACCCTGGAGATCCTCCCCACCGCCGGCCTCCTGTAAACCGCGCCCAAAATTACCTATGTCCTCTCTGTGTTAAGGGTCTTTGTTTGAACTCTCTCCTCCGGCGTTTACACAAACGGAAATTCCCGCTAAGATTGCGCTCGCCCATCAGACATCACACGGAGGAACTATGAGCAAGAAACCATTTCTCACCGCAGCCCTATTGGCCATCGCTATCGTTGCAATTCCCACCCACGCCCAGGACACAAAAAAAGATGCCGCAATAAAGCCCGCCGATCCTGAATCGAAAGTTGTGCTCGATTCCTGGAACGACATTGGCCGCAAGCTCATCGCCATGGCCGAAGACTTTCCCGAGGACAAATACGACTTCAAGCCCACGCCCGCCCAGCGCAGCTTCGCCGAGCAACTGCTCCACGCTGCGGGCGCGAATTATTTTTTCAGTGACCCAGCCATGGGCAAGAAGATGCCCGCTGAAGAAGATCCCAAGCGCGCTGACTTCAAAACCAAGGCCGACATCGTCGCCTTCGTAAAGAAATCATTCGCCGACGGCGCCGCCGCCATCAAAGCCAAAGGCGACAAGGGAATGTCCGACCTGCTCGTCGACCCCTTCGCCCACCAGCAGATGCGCGTCCTCGATATGGCCTACGGCTTCATCGAGCATTCCGGCGAGCACTACGGACAACTGGTCGGCTACTACCGCATGGCCGGCCTCGTTCCCCCGGAGTCGCGGCCGAAAAAATAGCCGTCCCCACAACGCGTTGTCATCCCGAGCGCGTTCTTTGCGCGAAGAGCCTGCCCTGAGCTTGCCGAAGGGACCCATGCAACTTGCCGGCAGCGCAAACGCTGCCGGCATCCACAATCGAGCGCGGACACGCGGCGCTACGCTTCACCCCACCGCATACGGATACCTCATCCTCCTCTCGCCAAACACCTTCACCAGCAACGCTCCCGCAACAAATCCTCCCACGTGCGCCCAGAAAGCCACGCCCCCCATATTCTGTCTCTGGACCGCCAACGCTGTTGCCGTCCCACTCAGAAAGTTCAGCACGAACCAATACCCAAGAATGATCCATGCGGATAGGTGGAAGAAGAAAACCGGCGGAAACCACGTCAACACCCGTGACCTTGGATACAAGACGAAATAAGCTCCCAGCACTCCCGCGATCGCTCCGCTCGCCCCGACCGCGGGCGCCGTTGAATGCAGATTCATCACCACATGCGTGCCCATCGCGATCACGCCGGAAAGAATGTAGAACACCAGGTACTTGAAATGTCCCAGGTAGTCCTCAACATTGTCTCCAAAAATATAAAGAAACCATACATTGCCAATCACGTGCATCCACGAACCATGCAAAAACAGCGACGTGAAGAAGGGAAGCACGACCAGTAGCAGCGGGTACTCGTGCGATCCCGCGAGAAATGCCGAGAGATATCCCGGCACCACGCCGAACTCCCCAATCAGGACGCTCAGGCTCCGGCGATCCAACGAGGCTTCGAAGAAAAATATCGCTAGATTCAGCCCTATCAAGAAATAGTTCACCCACGGGGTGCTATACCGAACCTGGTCATCGCGAAGAGGAAGCATAAGGAATCTGTTAAGTTAGTGAGTGCTTGATCGGGCGATTGTGTAATTAAGAGTTCGCAGCGATTTTCAATTGCCCAATGACCCGATTGCCCAATCGCTCAGTCTACTCAATTACCAAATTACCAAATCTTCCCAATGAATGGCGTCATCATCGTCGACAAGCCCGCCGGATGGACCTCGCACGACGTGGTCAACCGCATGCGCCGCATCCTCGGACAGCGCTCCGTCGGCCACCTTGGCACCCTCGACCCTCTCGCCACCGGCGTCCTCCCACTCGTAACTGGAGGCCTCACCCGCCTCGCCCAGTTCTATACCACGTCGGAAAAGACCTACGAAGGCGTGATCCGCTTCGGCTTCGCCACCAATACCTATGATGCCGACGGCGACCCAGTGGGCGAGGCCAGCCCGGTCACTCTCGGCGTCGAGAATATTCGGCAACTCGCCACCGGATTCCTCGGCGTGATCGAGCAGGTCCCTCCGCCATTCTCGGCCAAGAAAATCCACGGCGTCCCGGCCTACAAACTTGCCCGCAAACAACAAGAGGTCGTCCTCAAGCCGGTTCAAGTTGAGATCAAAGAATTCTCCATCCTCTCCGTCGATGGCGACCGCGCCACGTTTCGCGCCCGAGTCGCCTCCGGAACCTACATGCGCTCCGTCGCCCACGAAATGGGCAAACTCCTCGGCTCAGGCGCTCATCTCGAATCCCTCCGCCGCACCGCCGTAGCCGAATTCGATATCTCTCAAGCCCACACGCTGGAAGAAATGGAAAGCCAAACAGAATCTTGTCATTCCGAACCGGGCAGAAAGCCCGGTGAGGCCTGCCTTGAGCCAAGTCGAAGGGAACCTGCTGTTTCCCACCATCCAGGAATAGCCGACCTCTTCATCCACCCTCGTCAACTCCTGCCCCAATTCCCATCCGTCACCGCCGACGAACCCACCGCCGCCCGCATCCGCAACGGACGCCCCATCAACCTCCCCGAACTCTCCCGCGCCCGCCAGGTCAAAGTCTTCGCCGGACAAAGCGAACTGATCGCCATCGCCACCCGCGTAGCCGGCACTCTCTTCCATCCCAAAATCGTCTTCCCCATATGACTTATGTGGGGACAGCCGCCCTCGGCTGTCCCGGGCCGAAGGCCCGTTGTCTTTGACCTTGCCCTTGATCTTGAAGTTGCTCGTGTGGGTCGGACACTCTTGTCCGACGCTCTTGATTTTGGTTTTGATTTTGCTTTTGACTTTGATTTTGAACTTTGATTTTGCCTTTGACTTTTTATGGTCCACCCAATTGAGTTACAGGAATTCGAGCAGCGAAGCTTTTACCCCTCCGCTTCTCGACAGCTAAATAGCAGGGAACCGCGACGCCACAGTTCTGCATTGACTATCGCTTGGACGAGTGCTAAGTTTTCCGTGTCTAAGTAACCAGCCATCGGGGGGAAAATGACAATACAGCCTAAAGACGCGCATTGTCTGCTGAACTCCAAAGTTTCGAAGAGTTCCAGGTTGGCTATGACGCTAGCACTCTTAGCCGCATTGCCAATTTGCGGCTGCAACTCCGGATCAGTCTCGTCATCAAGTAGCCCACCACCTCCACCACCACCAGCACCGCCCTCAATAGCATCGATAAGTACCACTCAATCGCAGCCGTTCACACTGCTTTCCATCGCCGGAACCAATTTCGATCCATCACCTGGCGCGTTTACAGTCAGGTTTACCGATGGGACGGGCAAGTTCTCCATAAATGTTAGTCCGGTTGCAACTAGCGCTACCAGCGCTGTGGTCAGTGTTCCACCGTTCGTGGACCCTAGCACTGGCACTCTTGGTCCCGGAACGGTGACCGTTCAGATCCTCAACTTCTCGGGACAGGGTTCGAACATTGTTGCGGGTTTTCAGATCCAGGATCTTCCACCTAGTCCCCCGATGGCGAGCGGTGTGGTTACCTTGGCATTCCTTCAGGCCATCGCCGATCTCGTACCAAAGCTCGTAAGCCAGATAAAGGGCACATCCCTCGATACCCCTGAGTTCAATACCGACCTCTCAAATCAAGAAAACCAGGCCAACAACTTAATTGCTCTCTTGCAACCAGTAGTCCAGGGATCCTCTTCGTCGGCGGACCTTGGATCTGCGAATGGAACAGAAATAATCGTGCAGGCCACAGACTTGGCAGTGGCCGACCGCATGCTCGCCGGCCAGCTTTCTGCGCTAGCGAATATCTCCAACGCGCTTCCCGCACAAAGTCTCCAGAGTAACGTTGAATTGTGGCCTGATGTCTCGCCGAGAAGCAACCAAAGTCAAACGAATCAGGGACCAATCGCACTGGCGGCGCAGGACGCTTTTACAGTGGTCTACGGCAACGGGACTCCACATGGATTCTCATTCTCTGACATCGAAAACATCTCCACCTCGGCAGGCGTAGCTTCCGAGAACGAGCGAACGAACGCAGGTTACGTGATCGGTGGGACGGCGCTATACGCTTGGGCTTTGTTGGCCGGGCCTGAGATCGGTGGGCCATTAGTACTGGCAAGTAGGTTTCTGCCATTGGCAGCTCCGGTGGTTACATACTTAATCCTCCATTCGCAGGAAATTGTCGCGGACGTGCTGAATGGCCTGAAAACGGAGCCAACCCCAAACGGCCCGCTAGATACGGCAGTGGGACTCTTCATCTCGGTACTCAAGTCGGGAAGTACAAGTCTCGTGGGTGTAGCTGCTGACCTGCTGAAGCATTCGATAGACGCAGCCGACTCTCTCTTGCAGATTATCACGAACGAAGGACCGGCTACTCCAACTAACTATACTGCCAACTTTAGCGGTAGCGTCATCGATCAAGGAAATGGAGGCTGTCCTGGAACGGCTAATATAAGCGGCTCCGGCACCGTTCAGTTCTCTCAGGTTTCAACAGGTCTCAGTTTTGCCGGATCGATCGATTTTTCGCAGGGTGGTGGGATATGCGATGACTACTCGGGCACATACAGTTGCTCGACTACCCCGACCTCAGGCTTCAGTCTTAGCTTCTCTTGCTCGGGCTCAACCACCATCACTGGAACTGGCAATTTCACCGGTAGCGCCTTTTCTGGAAGCTGGAGCTTCTCGGCTGGCAACGGACCCGACGTTGGCAACGGTACCTTCAATATGAACAAACAGTGAGGGATAGTTTCGTACCTTCGATCATACAGGCGGAGCGCTTTAAGATCAGGGAGGGATTCAGCAGTTCGCGTTTGCCGGCGACAGGCCAGCCCGCTAAATCAGACTCTTCTTGAGCAGCGGCGTCAGGCGGCGTTAAATAAGTTTTCCAGGCTAAGACCTTTCCCCGCTGCAATCCTCCCCGCCCCGCCAGCCGGGCCCTCAGGATGCCACTCCGAAAGATCTCGGAAGCACGACTTGGACGCACGTCAGGGCCCCTGCAGTTGAAGTACCTGAAGGAGGTCTCCCATGACCAGCCAGCGTTCCTTCGCAATAAAGACGCGTATTCTCAGCGCCTTCGTTCTGTTCCTCGCAGCTGTCACGGCCCTGATTGCCGTCGCCGCCCCGGGCCGGCAAGGAGTTCCAGTCCAGAGGTCCGCAAAGTCTTCGGCAGCTGCGCCGACGCAAGCCCTTCCGGCGCGGAACACAGTTGATAGCGCTGACCGCTCTGCTGTGAGCCGCCTGCAGACGAATCAACGCCACGCCAGCTTTGTCGCCCTGGATAATCCCCTTTCCTTCCTGCCGGCGGTGCCCTACAACCCGGGTGGGAGCGGTCAGGCCGGGGATTTTAGGACGGTAGCGGTCGCCGATGTAAACGGCGACGGCAAGCCAGATATGGTGGTGTCCAACTTCTGGAGCAGCACGGTGGGCGTGCTGCTGGGCAACGGTGACGGAACCTTCCAGACTGCAGTGACGTTTACCCCGGGTGTCCAGAATTCTGCGATCGCCATTGCAGATGTGAACGGTGATGGCAAACCCGATCTGATCGTGGGAATTTGGTCCGGTGGCGTAGGCGTGCTGCTGGGGAATGGAGACGGAACCTTTCAGCCGATTGTCACCTATGGCTCCGGCGGAGTGCAAGTGTCGGACGTAGCCGTAGCCGACTTGAACCGCGATGGCAAACTCGATCTCATCGTGGCGAATTAGGGCAGCGTGCTGGGGGTGCTGTTAGGGAACGGAGATGGCACCTTCCGGCCGGTGGTAACTTATGGCGGCGGTTTATATCCTTTTGCAGTGGCGGTCGCAGACGTGAACGGCGATGGAAACCTCGACCTGCTAGTTGCGGATGGGTTCTCCGGTACAGCCGCCGTCGTGCTCGGTAACGGCGATGGATCCTTCAAGGCAGCCGTCACCTACAACTGGGGCGGCGTTTGGGCCCAGTATATAGCGGTTGCCGACGTGAACGGTGACAACAAGCCCGACCTGTTGGTGGCGGTCTGCGAAACCAGCGGCTGTGATCATGGCGCGGCAGCAGTGTTGTTGGGCAACGGGGATGGAACCTTCCAGGCGGCGGCAGACTACGACTCGGGAGGTTCAGGCGCCAACGGATTAGCGGTTGCTGACGTGGACGGCGACGGCAAGCCGGACTTGCTGGTGGCGAACTGGGTAACCAACTCCGTCGGCGTACTGCTGGGAAACGGCGATGGTACCTTCCAGACGTCTGTGACCTACGGCTCCGGTGGGCTGTACCCCATGTCGATCCTGGCGGCGGATTTGAACGGCGATGGCAAGCTGGACCTCATCGTGGGGAACGAATGCGGCGACGCCAGCTGCCTCTCCGGAAGCGTGGGGGTGCTGCTGAACAATACCGGTAACCAATCGCCCACCGCGACCACGCTCATCTCCTCGGTGAACCCCTCCACCCTCGGTCAACCCATAACCTTCACCGCAACCGTAACCACCTCGGGCCCTGTCGCTCCCACAGAAACAGTCAACTTCAAACGGGGTCCTGATGGCATGGGTACCGGAACGCTCAACGCCAGTGGCGTGGCGACTTTCACCACTTCAATCCTGAAACCCTGTCCGTACAAGATCACAGCCGTCTACAAGGGGGACACATCGAATCTGGGCAGCACTTCCGCCGTCCTGCACCAAGGGGTTAAGCGGTAATCTTCAGCTCCAGATAGTGTGAACAACGGTGCCAGGCGGGGGGGTACTCATCTAATTCGATAGCCCTTAAGGAAAGAAGGAGATGGTCGGAAATGCTCCTAGACGAACAAGCCCGTATAAAACGCATGGCGGGCGGGGTATTTCTCCTAGTTTTGGCTATCATTTCGCTGACGATAGGATGCTTTGACTTTCTCAGCAACGGTATAATCGGCCAACACTTCGAGGGAAGTCAGCACTTAACGCCTCATGGTCTCGAAGGAGGAGAATGGGTTTCCGGCACGCCATTTGAGCGATACGCACCCGGCGTTACGGGAATTGTCTTTGGTGTCACATTCCTTGCTTTGGGTGTCTATACCATCCGGAAGAACCGCCGCAGAACGCCAAATTAGATCAGTACCAGGCGAGGGCCTGACTGCCTCCCGAGTAATGTCCGATAACAGGTATTATGTAAACTGTGCAGAGCCGTCAGCCGCCCCCTGCCGCAGAGCACGCTATAATGCAATCAGGATGAGCGTAGTCGAGGACATGCGCAAGGTGCTTCAAGATTTTCTGGCGCCCGAGCTGCGTGCCGTGGACGCCAAGTTCGGCGCTGTTGGTGCCAGGTTCGACGCGGTCGATCAAACACTGGACGCGATGACCAAGATCCTCGAAGCTCGACATCAAGAGTTAATGGTTCGCATCGACGCCACCCACCAACGCATTGAGGTGACCAACGATCGTATCGACAACCTCAAGACCTCTCTCGACCTCGACAAGCGTGTCGAACGCCTGGAGACCGGCCATAGTCACCGCTCTGCCTGACGGAAGTTCCTGACTGAAGCTCCCACGCGATTGTGATTTCTGACCGCTGAAGGCTGGCAACTTCCTACATCTTGTACTTCCCCAGATCGTCGTCGTTCAGTCCTTCCAGATACTTCCGCAGCTCCTCCGCGGTCACGCGGTCCGACATATTGGCCGCCTGCTTCGAATTCTTCAGCACCAGCTCATCCACAAATATTGGACAATCCACACGCAACGCCAGCGCCAGCGCATCCGACGGACGCGAATCAATACTCACCACTTCGCCGCCACGCTCCAGCCAGATCACCGCAAAAAACGTATCCTCGCGCAACTCCGTGACGACAACCTTATGCACATGCGTCTCGAGGCCGGTCAGCACATTCTTAATCAAGTCATGCGTCATCGGACGCGGCGTGCTCACCTTCTCCATCTCCAGCGCAATCGCATTCGCCTCATAAACCCCCACCCAAATCGGCAACACACTCTCTCCCGCCACATCCTTCAGGATCACAATCGGCATATTGCTGACTGGATCGAGCAAAAGGCCTCGGATTGTCATCTCTACTTCCATGGGAGACTCCTTAGCTAGAGCGCTCGTTGTGCCGTTCCTCGCTTCTTATACCACCATTTCGCCCAAAAGGCTGTTGGGAAAGCTGACCGTCGCCCTCACCGGGACATACGTTCCCAGCTTGGGAGCGGCTGATTCGGGGGCGGTGAAGTTCAGGGTTTTGTTTTGGGAGGTTCGGCCAATCCATTGGGCGCGGGCTTCGTTTCTCCCTTCAACCATTACTTCTGAGATTGTTCCTATGTACTTCTTGTAGCTAGCGGTCTGAATCTGTCGCTGGCGGACATTGAGCACTTCGAGCCGATGCACTTTCTCGTCATCAGGGATCGCATCATCCAGGGCCAACGAGGGGGTGTTGGGGCGCGGAGAATACTTGAAGGCAAACACGGCATCGTAGCCGACTTCGTCGAGCAGCGACAAGGTCTCGGCGAAGTCTTCTTCTGTCTCTCCAGGGAAGCCTACGATGATGTCGCTGGTGATGCTGATCTCGCGTTTCGCGGCCTTCATCCATGCGATGCGTTCGAGGTATTGTTCGCGAGTGTAGAGCCGCTGCATCGCATTCAGCACCCGGTCTGATCCGCTCTGCACCGGCAGGTGTACGTGGTCGCAAAGCGTAGGCACAGCGTCGATGGCGTCGATGATGTCTCGCCCAAAGTCGCGGGGGTGCGAGGTCGTAAACCGCACTCGCCGAATCCCCGGCAGTTCGCCCACCGCCGCCAGCAACTCCGCGAACGTTTTCTTGCCACCCGGCTTCCCTGCTGGATCTTTATACGAATTCACGTTCTGGCCCAGCAGTTGAATTTCTGTGTAGCCGAGATCGGCCATCTGGCGGGCTTCGGCGAGCACGGACTCCGATGTTCGGCTGCGCTCTTTGCCGCGAGTGAATGGCACCACGCAGTAAGAACAAAACTTGTCGCATCCTTCGATGATGGTGATGTATCCGCGATGCGGATTGGTGCGCGCGGTGAATTCCGTCTCGAAACAGTCTTCGGTTTCGCGGTCATCCAAGCCGGTGACGCGCAGCGGCTTCCCTGCCTCGATTTGCGCTTTTTCTATTTGCACCAGCATCTGCGGCAGGTTCTTGTACGACGCCGAGCCGCACACCATCGACACATAAGGCGCGCGCTCGAAAATCTTTTCGCCTTCCTGTTGCGCAACGCAGCCCAGCACGCCAAACTTCTTGCCCTGCTTCTGATACTTCTTGTAGTCATTGAGCCGATTGAAAACCTTCTGCTCCGCCTTGTCACGTATGGAGCACGTGTTGTACAGCACCAGTCCGGCCTCTTCCACCGTCTGCACCTGCCGGTACCCCTCATGCACCAGCGTGCCAATGACCTTTTCCGAGTCATGCACGTTCATCTGGCAACCGAAGGTTTCGAGGTAGAAGGTCTTTTGTGAATCGGCGGACATATCACGCTAGTATAACCCGTGGGTCGGGGTTGTTCGTGTGGGCCCGACCGCATCTGTAACGAAGTTCGGGCGGCTTCGATGTGAGCTTCAAACCTACCCGCATTTCTCTCGGGACCCTAGCGCGGCGAGTACCCCTTCTAGCTCTCAGTAGGGATGCGAAACCTGGCCGGCTTGCGGCGAGTTGACAGAGGCGAAGTAGCCTTTGCGGGCGTATACGTGCAGCTTGTGACCATCCTTCGCGGCCGTAATCGCGATGGAGCGATACTGGCCGTCGCGCTTGAACAGAGCGGGTTTGTAAGAGACCAGATAGCGGCTGCGGATAACCTGCTGAAGATCGCTGAGACTGCCGTTGAAGCGGTAAGCGGAACCCGGGGTGAAGGCGGCTCCACCGGTGAGTTCAGAGAGCGTTTTCAGGGCATGTTCGCCCACTAGAGAAGCGACTGCCGGGTCGTCGGTGACCTCGCGGGTGCTTACGCTATAGATTGCGACTTCTCCGCGTTGGGCGCGAGCGATCAGGTCCTTGAGCGTGCTAGTGCTGGAGTTATCCTCGCCGTCGCTGATCACCACCAGGATTCTGGCAACGGGCTGGGTTTCGGGGCGGCTGGCGAGTTTGTCGGCAGCGAAGGCAACGGCGTCCCAAAGAGCGGTTCCACCGGAAGGGACCAGTTCGTTAATGCCGTGGGAAATAAGTTTCTGATCCCCGGTGAAGTCCTGAACCAGAAGAACCGAGTTCGCGACGCCGACCACGAAGGCGAGATCATTCTGCCCGGTCACAACCTTTTGCATGAAGTTGCTGGCGGCGTCCTGCTCGAACTTGAAACGGTTAGCCACGGACGCGCTGGTATCGATGACAATGCCCAGGCGCAGCGGCAACTCAGACTCGTTGCGGAAGCTGGTGATGGCGGCGGGAGCCCTGCGATCGTCGCGGATTCCAACGTCTTTGCCCGTAAGGTTGGTGACGGGCCTGCCGTGATCGGTGGCCGTAAAGAATACCGCTACTTCGTCCGCCGATGTCCGGAAGACCCAGCCGGTACCCTTGGCGGCGGCATGTCTCGGTTGTGGAATGGGACTGGGGCCGGGTGGAAGATCGGCCTTGGCTACCTCGGTTTCAACCGGAGCCGGAGATTCAGCCCCGCAGGTGGAGCACTCCGACGCAGCTTCGGCTTCCGCGATCTGCTTATTTTCTTTTGCGTCCTGCATCAGCTTGCGGACGTTCTCGGGTAACTGTACTGGGCCGGATGGTGGCGCACTCGGAACGGTGGTGTAGGAGATTTTCAACTCCGGTGCAGGGGAGGCAGGATGCTTCTGCTCCTCCTTAAGCTGCTCGACAATTTGAAGCGCCTGCTGGCTGGCGGGCGATTTGGGATCTTCCAGCAAAAAGGTCTGCAACTCCTGTTGCGCCCGTGGGATGTTATTTTGAGCCTCCCAAGCCGCCGCGGCATAGAAATGCACCATGGCAGCGCCCTCGTGCTTACGATCATGAACCTGGCTGGCGGTCGCGATCGTGGCCCCGTAATCATGGTTCATGTACTGTCCGTACGCCAAAGCGGTGAGCAGGGTAAGGTCGAGAGGCGCGATGGCTGAAGCCTTCCGGATGGACTCCTGCGCGGCGGGAAATTGCTTGAGAGAGAGTTCGGCGCAACCCAGATTTAGATAGGAACCGGGCAGATGGTCATCGAGGGCGACGGCCTGGGCGAACTCTTCGCGCGCCTGGTCATATTGTCCCAGTCCCAGGTAAGCAGAGCCGAGAGCATTGTGCGCGGCCACGAAGCTGGGATAGATCGAGGTGGCTGTCGTCAGGTGTTCGATGGCAACTTTGAAGTCTTTGCGCATCAGGAGCAGATAGCCTTTTTCGTACTCGCGACGCGCCTTCCAGGGGGCCTTGAGGTCAAGTTTGGATAGAGAAGCGCTCGGGCTTTCCAGCGGGCTGTGATTTCGACTATTTATGAGCCACAGATTCCCGTCCATTACCGTGGTTTGGACCAAGTTTAGCGATGTCGCAGTTCCTATGGCATTGCCAGGCGAAGACGGGAAACTCAGCACTTGAGCAAACGCGGCGGAAGAAAAGACTAGAAGGACACATGCCTGAAGCAGCGCTCGATTAACCATGGCTCTGTACTCCTGGCGGAGAGGAAGTAACGCGCCCGCACCGTGCGGACGAATTAGTGTAGCCCGGTGCGTTTGCAACGGCAAGAGAGACGTTAGTTTACGAGCCTCGTGGGGGTAGAACACTGGAACATGGCGCGGACCCACGTTTTGGGGCGGACATCGGGTCCGCCCCATTTGCAGGATTATGGCGTCAGGCCAGGTCATTGGCGCGTGTCGACGGTTTCGCCTTTTTCCAGATAGCCAGTGAGCCATCCCGGAACGCGCTTCCAGCCTTCGGGGGCCAGCTGCGGCGGCGGCAGCCGGACTGGCAGCGAAGCCCTCGTGACGAATCTTCACCAGCGTTCCGGTGCCCGCGCATTGCGGGCCACTCGGGTGCAGGCCGTGGATGCTTTGCGGCTCGAGCGCCCAGCGGACGACAGTTCGGATGGGGCCAGTCCAACTGGCGAGCCAGGTTTGCACCAGCAGGCGAGGCGGATCGAGTTCGAGGTATTAGCCGTCGATGCGGAAAGACGTGCCGTCGGAGGCCTCGCGCCCACACTGGACCATTTTCCGCCCACGTGCAGATCGGCCTGCGTCTCCTTGATGCGATATACATCGGATTGTCCCCACCAGCGTGACATTTGGGCGGGATCGGTGATGGCTTCGAAGACGCGGGCCGGGAGGGTGTGCGGAATACGACTAGCTTTTCCTGCTTACCAAATCCAGGAATGCCTGGTGCACGCGGGTGTCGTCGGAGAGTTCGGGGTGGAAGGTTGCGGCCATCGCACTTCCCTGCCGGACCGCGACCGGCAAATTATCTTTGCCTTCAGTCGCGATCACTTCGACGCCGGGGCCAACACGCGAAATCTTGGGGGCGCGGATGAAGACCATTTCCAGAGGGCTGACTCCGAGCTTGCCTTCACGGATCGAGCTGTCGACCTGGCGTCCGTAGGCGTTGCGGCGGATGCGGATGTCGATTGCGCCCAGGCCAGCCTGCTCGGGGTTTTCGACTTCGGCCGCTAGCAGGATTGCGCCGGCGCAGGTGCCGAAGGTCGGTTTCAGACGCACGAACTGCTTCAGCTTTTCGAATCCTTCCTCCCCCAGCAATTTCAGGAATGTCCCGGACTCGCCGCCGGGGATGACCAACCCGTCGATCTCGTCGAGTTGGCCGGGCTTCTTGACGAGGACGACTTCAGCGCCCAGCTCTTCGAGCCGGCGGCGGTGGGCGTCGAAATCGCCCTGCAGGGCCAGGACACCGATCTTCATGTGTATATGGATTTTATCCGAAGGCTTAAGGATGCACTTCGGGCAGTTCAGACGAAAACCGCGTCGCCGTTCAGCTAGAGCGGAAGCGCACTGGGAAAGCGCGTCTGGAAATCCAGCAGCCCGATCCAATCCGGCGTGATCGTGATGCGCACCATCGACGGGACCATCTGTCCCAGTTGCGCCACCCAGGCCTTGCCCTGGTCAGGTCCGAAGTAGCGCTCGGCGGCCGTGGCATATTCCGGGACGATTCCGTTTAGCGGTTCCAGCCGCGAGTGCCCCGAACCATCAGCACCTTGTGAGGAAAGCTGTTGTCATCAATAGTGAGGGCAACTCTTGGATTTTTAGCAAGCGCCTTCAGCTTCGGCGCCTTGGGCGGCGTCCCCAGCACAAACTCAGCTCCGTTCCAGTGAAACCAGATTGGAATCACCCGCGGCGTACCGTCGGTGCCGATATAGGCCAAGCGGGCGGGAATTGTTGATGCGAGCAGCTCCCTCGCAGCGGGATGTTGCAGCAGCCCAAGGTCCCCTTGTTTGACGGGCATAATTTCCTCCGCGCCGACCCGTGTCCAACGAAAATCCCTGGATTCGGCGCGAGAAGTATAACTCCGTCGCCTTACCGCCGCGAGTCTGGCGGCACCAGGTTGTTGGCGCGATAGTAAACCACAAGCTGGCCGTAGTGCTCACCGCTATGCTCGATGGCGAACGTCCAGATGGCGGAGTTGTGGGCCAGCCGGTTCCCGAAGAATTTCGATGTCTTGTCCAGCCCCGCGTCGCCCTGCTGTTGAATCACTTGTGCTCCGTCGGCGACGGCCTCCTGCACGAACTTCACCACATCGGCTTTGGTCTTGAAAGCGTCACGCGTCGGATTGTCGCCTTCGCCGAAGTCGGGCCCCAGGTTTGATCCGGAAACCCTGCGAATCAGGACAAAATCCAGCGCGGCGGCGTGCAGAAGATTTAGCGCAAAAGTGCGCTGATCTTTTTGCAATTTGTAGTCGTACTTGTCTTCGGGAAAATCCTGGGCCATGGCGATGAGCTTGTTCCCAATGTCGTTCCAGCGGTCGAGCGTCTCGTCGGCCCGGGAGCGCGCAGGAGCCGGAGCCTGAGTTTGTGATTGCGCTTGACTGAAAAGGCTGGTTGCGGCGACGGCCACCAGAGTGACTGCGACCACGGCAAGCGAAGACCGCTTAATCATAAGTTCCTCCTGTGGATTGGAAATTAGACGTTGCGGCGGCGTCAGGGAAAGCAGGTTTGCAGGCTTTTCCGGAATGAGGCCGCCTCGGGGTCTACGCTCCGGCGGATGACACCGCTGCCGACTTCGCTGGAGCCAGCGCGATCAACGTTACACCGATGACAACGAGCACAGCCGCGGCGAGCAGAAAGCCTCCGCGTCCGCTCGCAATCTTAAACGCCAGAACCGCCATAACAGTGCCGTGGGCAAAGCTCGACCATGCGGCGAAGGCGATCAGGCTGCGATGAGCCGACGGGTTTCGCGCCGCCAGCAGCAGGAAAATCCCGAGCGCGACATACAGGCTCAGCATCATCGCATCGCCGTCTCCGGACCGATCCTTTCCCCATAAAATCATCGTCGCCGGATAAACCCCAGCCGAAAAAAGCAATCCCAGCAACACCAACACAATCTTTAGGGCTCGTTCTCGCTTCACCGTAACCTCCTGTTAAATCCCGCTGGGAAACGTTACCCCGGAAATCTTAGGGATGGGAGCAGGCAGAAGTCAACGAGGGGAGCGGCGAAGACGTTCTACCACTCCCGAAGCCATGAACTACACGCGAAATGGCTCCAAGTCTCGATCTCGGCGAGATCGGCGTGACCGATCGCACCTACTCACCGTTCACGCTTTAGCTGTGACGCGTCAGTCCGACCTGCCCCGGCTTGCCGGAGGCACAATTCCGTTCATGCGCAAATACTCAACCATCTGTCCGTAGTGGTCGTATGCATGGGCGACGCCAAATGTGGCCAACCGCAGGCGCGGCGATCTGCCGTGCTCCGGGGTTTGCGACATGTTCTCCGGCGTCAGCGTAGCCGCGGCCTTGTGGCCGAGGGCAAAAGACTCCTTCACGAACTTAATGATGTCGGCTTTGGTCTTCAAGTCCGCGGGACCGTTCCCGTCCTTGATGCTTTCCGGAATCTTGTCTCCGGTAAGCGGCGACCATATGAAATAGTTGGAGGCGGCGACATGCTTCAACTGCACCGCAAACGTGCGCACCCCCTTGTAGTCGTCGCCGGGAATGTTCAAGGTCTCGGGAGAAAAGTTGTACTTATCTTCCGGCATGGCTTCGGCAACTTCCAGGATTTGTTTTTCGATGCTGCTGATCTGGCCGTCCACCATCGAAGCCAGAGTTGGCAACGGTTGAGCCTGAGGCGTACTCGCGGCTGCGGCGTTCTTTGTAGCCTGTCCCAAGCTGGTTGTGGCAAAAAGCAACACTGCCGGCAGAAAGAGGATTCGCAGGTTTGGCATTCCGTTTCGCATTTCCTTTCGCATTCCGTAACCCCCCGCTGGATTTCCCGGTTAGACGTAGCGGCGCTGCCGAAGTTAGGGAAATTGTGGGAACGCGGGAAAAGGCGTTCCACCCTCGTACCAGAGGGCCCGGCATCGGTTGGGGATGCCCCGGGGAGATTTTAGTCCTCTTCTTCCTGCAGGATTGATCCGATGTCTCGCGCACCGTGCAGAACGCGAACGATTTCGACCCCTTTAGCATGCGGCAAGTAGAAAATGACATATCGGCCCACTGGGAGGCTGCGAAGGTCTGGTGCCAGTTCCGATCGGCGTCGGCCCATCTGGGGTCGGCGAGCCAGCCCCTCGAAGTGGTCGTCAATGAGGACGGCAAACTTATCGGCGTGCCTTACGCTGTCTTTGGCTATGTGAGCCCAAATCTCGGCGAGATCTTCCGATGCTCGGGGGCGTATAACGACACTGGCCATTTACTTCCGGCTGGCGGCTGCGCTTGCCTTTAGGCGTTTGCGCCCTTCACGCTTCATTGCTGAAACGCTCCATGGACGGGCAGGGCCACTGTGCAAGCCCTCGTGAATATCATGCCGCAGTTGTTGCAGCTTCGCGGCGCGCAGTTGGTCCTCTGCCTCCATCAGACGCAGGGCCTCACGCACCACCTCGCTGGCAGAATTGTAGCGGCCGGAGGAAACTTTCTGCCGAATCAAGCCTTCCAGCTTGGGAGTGAGGTTGACGTTTAAGGGCATGGAAGAGGAATAACAGCCCTGGCAAACATTGTCAATCATTGACAGCGGCGCGGGAAATCGCCTCGCCGGAACAGTGGCAGTGGAGCAGCTTTCGTTGGTACTCCGTCAGGCGAGATAGGCCCAGTCCGGATCAACGACACGGACATTCTGGTGATGACAATCCGCCCGCCGGCGGCGTGATCGGATGGTTTGCTGATTGCTCAAAACAAAAATGGGTGCCCCATAGCCTGCCCTGAGCTTGCCGAAGGGTCTCGCCGCTTTTGCGAAACATGGGAGTCGGGAGCCTGAGACCGGGGCCACCCTGCCCGCCGGGCAACCACAAGCGGATCCGATCGCATCGGTTCTAACGGACAGTTTGATACTGTTTACATACCAACCGGTTCGTAGCCTCGCCGATTTCGCAAAACTGAACTGAGATTCAGCCAACGCAGGAGGAAGTAATGAACCGAAGGATCTTCCAGGCGATCGCCTCTCTAAGCGTCGCACTGATTCTTATTCTGGACGCGGGCTGGCAGGCGCGGGCACAGGATCGTCAAATGTCGTATCCCGGCATGGCCCCGCTTGACCAATACCTGATGGATCGAAATGCTGAGATCGCACTGGCGCGAAGCGCGGCCCCGGAGGCCATCTCGCGCGATGCCGAAATCTTGGTTCTGGGACGGCATGGCTATGAAACTGCCGTCAAAGGCAAGAATGGTTTCGTCTGCGCTGTGGAGCGAAATTGGATGGGCCCATTCGAGGGCGAGGGTGCTGACAACTTTTGGAACCCTAAAGTTCGAGGGCCGGTCTGCTTCAATCCGCCGGCTACCCGCTCCATCCTGCCAATTACGATTAAACGAACGGAGTTGGTATTGGCCGGTCAATCCAAAGCTCAGATCTTCGAAGCCATGAAGGCATTCGTAAAGCAAGGGCTGCCACCTCTGGAGCCTGGAGCCATGGCCTACATGATGTCAAAAGAACAGCACCTTAACGATGGCAGTCACCCTAACTGGATGGCTCACTTGATGTTTTACACTCCGTTCATGGACGGTTCCGTGTGGGGAGCGGATCTGCCCCACACTCCGGTCATGCTGAATCCACAGTTCCATGGAGATCCGGAACCAATCGACGTATTCATGGTTCCCGCGGGCTGGTGGTCGGACGGGACGGCGGACCCAGTCAAGTCGGATTAGTAATGCGAACCAATGGGCCCGGAACAGCGACTCTGGCAGGCCCGCTTTTACGATTTCAATGTTTGGACCGAGAAGAAGCGAATCGAAAAGCTGCGCTACATTCATCGCAATCCAGTGGCCCGGGGATTAGTGGCCTCGCCTTAATAATGGCAGTGGAGCAGTTTCCGCTGGTATTCCTCAGGCGAGGCAGGCCCAGTCCGAATCAACGACGCGGACACTCTAGTGATGACACTTCGCCCGCCGGCGGCGCGATCTATCGGATCTACTCACCGTTCACGCTTCAGATGTTTGAAATGCGCCTTTGAAATGGGGTGCGCATAGCTTGCCCTGAGCGAAGTCGAAGGGTCTCGCTATTTTTGCGAGACACGGGAATTCGGTTTGGGCCTGGGCCACCCGCCCGCGAGAGTCTCATAGCAGTCCATTCAACTGCGCCAGCAGCCGCTGCCTTCGATTCGGTTCGATCACTTTGGAAATTTTGATTACGTTAACTAACTTTTGCCTGAAGTCGGCTGGCAGGATCCCAAAATGCTCATACGAGCCCTTGCGGTGATGCTGGGTCAACGTCCCGTACGAAATAGGAAACTGGTTCCTGGGATCAATGAGCGTGCGCTTCGTGAATAAGGGGCATTCACCAGCTTCATAGACAACCACTTCCTTCAGGCGCTCCGGGTTTTGATCGAAACTTTCGGTCCGGGACGTGGTTTTCAGCGCATAGGCATGTTTCGCGATGTGTGAAATTACAGCAAACCGCTTGAACACTGCCTGCCCAAGCAATAAGACAGGAATCCTTATTACGGAAAAAACCGGAATTTCTTCTGGCTTAAACGGCAAGGGGATGCTCAGGGAAAACCCGGCTGAGGGCATAGTTTTCTAACAGTTCCTGTTTGGTCCCTGGCACAACAAAAGTATTGCCTTCAAAAAAATCCTCGTAATCAATCGCCGGATTGCGCGAATCGGGTTCTCTTTCCGCGGCCTTCATATATGCCGGCAGGGAATGGGTAAATTCAACCAGCTTATGGAAGTTCCATTTGCCGAACTCAGCAATGACTTTGTCAAGAATCTCGACGTCTGACTCCGACAACATAGACATGTCAGGTTTTACTTTCGGCAAGAATGTGGGATAGGGATCGCCGCTCACCTGAAGTGCAGTTTCTATTCCTGTGCCCCAGAATTCGGGCGAAATGTCGCCCGTGATCAGTCCATTCAACAGATCGAGAACTTCCGAGGGAACCGGACCATTGGGTAGAGCGCAATAGCGTCCGCCAACAATCGCTCTGCCGTACTTGGCGATATGGACGAAATCGCCAAGAAAGACAATCTTTCCAATCTTAAACTTGGTGGGATCGCCTACACGAGAGGCTACGTACAACATGACCGCGACAAGTTTTTCAGGATCGAGTGGGAGCCGGGTAATCATAAATAACCCGCATCATCGCGGTGTTTTACATTGCGCCTATGTTTGTGAAGCATAACACGGTCCTGCAACAATATTTCTCCGTCCGCTGCACCAAGGTCTCTGCGTCTATTCGTGATATTGACCGCAGACGCAAAACGAGAGAAGCTGCTTATGCGTCCTAAGAACGGGACGCGCCGGTGAGCTAACACCGACGCACCCCTGACCAAAGTCGCCTTAACACTAGATTGAGGCAACCATGGCTATCTCACAAAGTAGTCGTTATCTATCCTTGCCGCAAGGTCATCCGTCACATCGCGGCCCGTCGCAATTAACCCCTTCCTTGTATATAGCGAATCCGCCTCCCTGGGGCTGAGCCCCTCACTATTTCCCAAAAATGAACTCTGAGGCGCACTAAGGGATTGGTGTGCCTCGGGAACAGGCGAGCGGCGCTCAGGCAGGCTCCGCCCCTATGTGATTCGTCTCGCAGCAAGAGGACTTAACCTATGCGGTTTCCTATTTACGAATACCTGTACCAGCTCAACCGGAACCTACAAGAGACAGTGGAAATCCTGGAGCACATTCGCAAATCGCCCGGCATAAACAAGAAGCGATTTCACGCCCATCAGGTAGAAATCGAGCATTTGCGGGCTGAGGCCAGTCAGGACGTGGCCGAGAGCATGGGCCAGATCGAGGTCAAAGAGTCGTTCCAATTGTGGAAGCAGAAGCGGGCTTACGAGAAGAGCTTGCGCGATCCCGACGACGTGTATTTCGAGGTGCGCGACCGCGAGGAGGAGCGTCGTAAGCAAGGACTGCCATCGTTGATTGGAGTTCTGCGCGGGCACATCCGTGAGCCCGAAGATGGGGAAGAAGATGAGGAAATCGACGACGAGGCGGAAAAGATGGCCTCCCGCGTTTCGCCACCAACACGAAACGAACGGCAGCAGCCACGCAAATCGAAAAGATAAAGATCAGGCCAAAGCACGAAAAATTGAAAAATTAAGGAGCAACACGATGACAGACAAGAACGCAATTTTAGGAACCACGACCTTGGAGTGGCATTCCGCAGAAGATATTCCGGCGATGCGTGTCGAGGAATATGCGGAGGAAAGCTGGATGCAGTCAGAGCCACTGCTGCTTGCCGACGCTGCGGGAACTATGGCGGTCGGATACTGCCAGCAGCCATTCGATGGCAGGCCCGAGTTTGACACGGTATGCACCCAGAGGATTGGCGAAATCCGCAGCTGGGCGCTGCTGGGAAACCTCCTGTCCCGAAGGAACCGCGATGAAAGACCGTTCTAAGTCAGCTTTGTCGCCGCCTTCTCAGGCCTAGTAGACCAGCCATCCCGGTCGCGAACAGCGCAAGCGTCGCCGGTTCGGGGACAGTACTTGCTGGCCTCACGACATGTACACCCAGACCGCCGGGGTGTTTCTCCTTGATCAGAACTGGAAAGAAATCCAGGTGCCCGGCCGGACATCCGGTGTGTACGTTAGCGTCTTGATCTCCACACGGGCCTGTCACCTGCACGAAACCCGGAGCGGGCGTGGATACCCAAGATGCTCCCACCCCTGAACCTTCAACCCCGTTTTCAGAACGAGGCCGTCGAAGACCGAGAAACTGGCCCCTCCTCCCACCGGAACAAACTTAGCCTGGAAGAACACCATCAAGAACGAACTGAACGTGCCGCCGGTTCCCGCCGCGTTCTCCAGGATCGTCATCATGCCTATGTCCTTCGAGAGCTTGGTGGGGTCCAAGGTGATGAAGACATTATAGAATTTGCCACCAATGTCGACTGGAGCGGTGCTCACCATCGAAAGCGCTACCAACTTGATCGATATCGTAGCGCCGAGGCCCCCGGGTGTGACCACGGCATTGGCTAGCCTCTCCACGATGGTGTCAGTGTTGCCGGGCCCAAATGGATTGCCCATGAATTGCACCGGTACGGTGCCGCCGGGGAGAGTGAAATCGAAGAACGTCCCGGGAAGAGTCTGTAGGTAGTCGGTGCCAAGATTGATGGTATCGGCGCGCGCTTGACCCGACAATCCGAAGGCGACAAGTGCGATGAGCAGAAAACGGATCTCAGAACGAAATATGCTCCTCATGGTGCTATTCCTTTCATGAGTAGCGGGACGGGCCGAGGACAGATTCCTTGAAAGGCGACACGACCGGGAGCGAGATGCTCGTGAGTCTCTGAGAAGGGGAACTTCGGAGTCGACCCTTGTACAGCATGAGTCGCCAATAATTCAAAGAGCTACTCAAGACTGAGGCACGGTACGACGGAACTCTCGTCTGGTCAATACAGTCGACGCTCGATTAACCAGACGTTTAATCAACCTTGGACGCAAGGAGACGCGTCGCTAAGTGCACATATGCACGGTTTTGTTCCGAATTTGTAACACGAGTATGAAAAGAGAGGGCCTTACCTAAAGATAGCTGTCATCTCTACACCCGACCTTGTTCTGAAAACCGGAAGGCGTTAACGTCTTAGTAAATGTTGAAGGATTGATGCATCCTGCCCGAGCCTGGCGGGGTGACCCAGCCCCCGATTTTGCTGACACTGAAACGCGGCGGGTGCCCCGCCCTTTGCGCACTCTCCAAAGAGCCTGCCCTGAGTCGAAGGGGCGGGGAACCACGAACGCATGCGCAGTGGGGTTTGTGCCGAGCGACAAGAGTTGTGTTGGCAGCATCGCAACCGCCCTTGCAAACAACGCAAGGACAGTCCACCCGTCTGTTCCCGGTTCCCCCTGGCTTGACACGGAATACCCTCCATTGTATATTCCCATATGGTTATGGAACCTAATAGTTATGTACGTTCTTCGGCTCATCTGGACGCGACCTTCGCGGCGCTGGCTGATCCCACGCGTCGAGCTATTCTGGCCCGGCTGGCCAAGGGCGAGGCTTCGGTGACAGACCTGGCCGAGCCGTTCGCGATGAGCCAGCCGGCGATTTCCAAGCACCTCAGAGTACTGGAGCGGGCTGGACTGATTTCGCGCGGACGGGATGCGCAGCGCCGCCCGCGGCGATTGGAAGCCCGCGCCCTGCGCGACGCCAGCCGCTGGCTGGAGAACTACCGCAAGTTCTGGGAGGCGCAGTTCGGGCGTCTGGATGCACTCTTGCACGATCTGCAAGTCACCGAGTCAACCCGCGATAAGACTGGATTGAAGACAAAGAGTAAGAAAACCACACGTTAGTTAATAAAGGAGAAGGCAATGAAAAACAGCGGAACGTTCAATATTACGGCGCATGGCGATCGCGAGATGTAGTCACGCGGGTCTTCGATGCGCCGCGGCGGCTGGTGTTCGACGCTTACACCAAGCCGGAACTGGTGAAGACGTGGCTGCTCGGGCCCGATGGCTGGTCGATGCCGGTGTGCGAGATCGACTTGCGGGCGGGCGGCAAGTTTCGCTATGTCTGGAAGAACCACGCCGATGGAAGTGAAATGGGGATGCGCGGCATCTATCGCGAAGTCGTGGCGCCGGAGCGGATTGTTTCCACGGAAGTGTTCGACGAGGCGTGGTATCCGGGTGAGGCCGTGGACACGATCGCCCTCGTCGAGCGGGATGGCAAGACCACGCTAACCCAGACGATTCTTTATAACTCCCGAGAGACACGCGATGCGGTGCTTAAGTCGCCGATGAAGACCGGCATGGCCGCCAGTTATGACAAGCTCGAGAAAGTTCTGCCTTCGCTGGAGCGTGAGGCGCTAAGCGCGTAGCTACGTGGCGCCTCTAACGTGGCTGACACTGAAAACGCGGTGGTGCCCCGTCCTTTGCGCACTCTGCAAAGAGGCTGCCCTGAGCGGAGCCGAAGGGACGGGGCCCCGCTGTGTTGGTGATGGCAGCGGGATCAAAAGCCGGGGCGCCCGCCAGAGTCCATTATTTTCCCTTCTGGCTTGAGAGTTCTCTGGCCACATCCGCCACGGTAATCATCAGCATCAGGGGATCGATCGGAGATCGCACGAAGCCGTGCCTCTCATAGAACCGTTGCGCATCGCTGGAGATGGCGTGGACTAGGATCGCTCGAATGCCGGCAATATCAGCCGCCTGAAGAGTCCGCAACATGGCATCGCGCAGAAGCCCCTGGCCAAGGCCGCGGCCATGAAATTCCTGATCCACCGCGAGCCGGCCGATGATCATTACTGGGACGGGATCGGGCATGTTGCGCCGGACACGGCCCGCAGCGCCGGCATGCGCCACTGCGCCAACGGCCAACGCATAATAGGCGGCCACTCTCAAGCCTGCGCACACTACATAAGTGCGGGATGCGCCGCTCTCCTCATTCTGCAAGGCACGTCGGCGCAGCCAGTCATCCAATGCCGGCTCGCCGCATTGAAACCGGGAAAGATCGTGATCCTCCCGCAGTTTTTCCGGGGGCGTAAGGGACTGCCGGGTCATTGCTCCCATGGCGCCGCGGTTCGCAGCAGCCGCCGCAACCTGGGGTTGGCCGCCGGGGGGCGGTCAAGCATCGACATAAAGCGTTTGAAATCCTCTGCTGGCAACGAGAAATAGCGCCGGTCGAGCAAGACCGCTTCCGCCTCGCGGCAAGCCGTTTCCAGCATGAAATCGGAACGATTGCGGCTCAGCGCGGTCGCAGCGCGATCAATCAGCGCCTTCTGGTTGCGCGTGACCCGGAGGTTGATGTTCTGGCTCCGCGTCTTGTCGGCCTTGGCTCCCGTAGCAGGCATGAGGGACTCCTTTGTACGCACAATCAGTATACACTGCTGTACGCACATCAACTACCACATAATTAGCGCCAAAACGGATTGGGGACAGTCCGGTCTGCCCCGGGATTCGCGCCAGGAGTAGCCGGAGCAGTGGCAATGGAGCAATTTCCACTGGTATTCCTCAGGCGAAGTAGGCACAGTCCGGATCAACGACACGGACATTCTGGTGATGACAATTCGCCCGCCAGCGGCGTGATCGGAACATTCTTGGCCGCCAGCTCAAACGAAATGGGGTGCCCTGTGTCTCGCTGGTTTTGAGAGACATGGGAATGCGGGCCTGAGACCTGGGCCACTCGCCAACCGGACTATTCCCTCTTTAAGGCCGAATGTTTGAAGAGGAACCTTATCAGCAGACCGACCATCAGGAGGGTGCATGCGAAACAGAGAGCCCAGATCGTTGCTACATGATGCTCCCAAGGGAACTCCGTTGCGTCCTTGGGTACGAACCTCCACACCCAGCAATATGAGACGAAGGCAACGACGTTTAGAACTGTGACAATCCAAGCACGAATTTTTTGTGAACGCAGAGCTATTCCCCAAGCGATTGAGGGTCCATAGGAGGTGCCGGGATCTCTCGGTGGCCCCTTAAGGCCGACACACTTTGTCCAGACAGTCACGCTGCCGCCCAGGCATATCAGACCTAAGATAGCCTTGACCCCGCCGTTATCATTAATCAGCCTCCACAGGAAAAACAACAGTGGGCGCCACCTGTTGATATCCATTATGCTCTCGCAAACCAAGGTTTAAGGCCTTGAGCAATTGGTAAATCCTTTGCTGCACTGATGTACTTAAATGTATTCGGCGGAGCCCCTGAAGGTGCCGTATACGCCGCTTCTGCGTCGCTGATAAGTGAGGCGGTCAGGGGATCGGCGAAATTGCCTCTTGATGCTTTTCTTCTTAGGTTTCTGGCCTCTTTGACAATGCGAACACATAGTTTCGCACCCTCAACCGGTCCATCTTTGTGAAGTGCAACCGCCCCTCCCAAGAAGTATGCCACGTTAGGTCCCAGAAGTTCGTAGTAGGCCTGCAGTTGACCGGCGTAGACGCCGCCTGCAACAGTGACCATTGGAAAGCCCCTCTTCGCGAATCCAAGATATCTTTCCACGCTTCTTGCGAGAGAATCTCGGGTCGCGTGGTCCAGTTGCCGGTACGCTCCGCCCAGGTTCGGCGCTCCACCGGGGTAGATGATGTCGCTGCCACTCCAGATCAATGCGTTTAGGAAGGTGTCTTGCCCGATGCGGTCCTCAAGAACGCGTTTCAAAAGAGGGTAGGTCGTGATGACAGGCGACTTGGCTGCATTCCCTTTCCTGTAGGACGCCCTTAAAGATTGGCAGGTACTTATGCCGTCGAGTCCTCCATCGCACTTGATGACAACGGGAGGATCCGATGCCGTCATGAACTTATTACAGAGTTCGCTTGCCAAGGGTGCGCTCAAGCTCAGATTCGGCGAGAATCTGGTGACGTGCTTTTGCTTTCCAATGTCGACTGCTCTCTTAGCTAAATCAATTAATTCAACAACGGCATCTGCTGACAGGTCCAAGTTCCGCGTATCCAGTTCAACAATATGAAAGCCAGCCCTAAGTACTTCCAGTGTGAGTGCCTGCAGAGCCTCCCGCTTCAGCCCCATTCGCGGCTTGACAGAAAACGCCAGAAGAGGTTCGTCCGCCTCGAGTTTGAATAGCGTGCGCAATTCAGCAATGGTGTATGCATTTTGGCGGTGCTCGGAGAGGAGAAGTTTCTCCCAAGAGTCAGGGACTTCGACCCTCTCGATCTTAATTGACTTGAGCTTTATCCCCTCTAGCTGGAGGCTGAACAAATCGCCACAGAGAATTCCAAGAAGATGTTGCAGCCCTCCGGGCTTGGCATCGAAGAGGTTGGAGTTGAGCCGCAGGATAAAGCCATATTCTCCCTTTCGGGAGCGTTGGATAGTGCTTACCGACGCAAGCTTGTCTACTGAGTCCAACATTGTCCCCCTCCAATAGCTCGAAGAGAACTCCCCGAATGTTCCGTAAGTCGCGTCAACCGCCATGAGCCCCGCGAGAGTGTCTGCCTGATCTGCAGTAATACCTTGTCCAGTATCGGTCACCCCAACGAATACGCCCTGCACGGATATGTAGTCACTCATTTGCCGCCTCAACGTCGATTTCAAAGCCAAGTAGGGACGTGTGCTGATGCTCGGTTACTCCTAATATGGAAGCCGCGATCTCCGTCGCCTCAGTACGAGTAGCTGCCGTTGGAATCACGAGTTCGAATGGCACATTGTCGAAAAAATCTGCAAGGGAGGATGCGGCCAGTGTGCGCCTCACCACTCCCCAAATTGCTTCGCCGTTAGCTTGGTATCCGCGGCGGAGTTCTACCCGCCGTCCTGGCACAACCTGGCGTTCGGTAAACTGCCTCCGGCATCGGCGCAGTTCCCAGCGCTTCTTACCACTTTTGAACCACTGAAATGGCGCAGTTGATAGCGGCAGGAACAATCGTTGGGTCGCTGTGTCGCCGTTCACTGGCGCAAGTCCGCGTAATAGTAGTATTTTACGGCGGGTTTCGGCATCCTGCATCCGGTTGCAGGGTCCATTTCCAGCAGGCAGCCCGATTTCATGGTTTCCTTCAATTTCACGTAACCTGCTTCGCACAGAAAGTCGCCTCGCTCGTCGTTGGCCCCAGCGCTGTGGCGTAGGCTGGTTGTGATAACCTCCAAAAAGTCGGCTCTCGGCGCCCTGTACGCGCGCGCAACCGTCTTCAAGTGCATCGCCAGCTTTTTGCCCATGCCAAGTCCTCGGTAGGGAGCGTCGACCGCAAAGCGGCTCGCCCAAGCAACGCGCATCTCGTTGATGATTTGGGGGCGATCCCACGCTCGCCACCCCCTCCTCAGTCCGAGACGCTCAGCTATTAACGCGCGGCCTTGGAGTGGGACCCCATGCCAAAGAGTGTCCAGAACAGCACATCCGACTATTCCTCCAGGAGGCAAGTGCCAGGAAAGATCAGAATTCAACCCGGTTGCCCGTCCCCTATGCGCTCTTCTCCTCAACTCGACCTGTTGCTGCGGCTCTGCGAACGCACAAACTAAAATCATACCGCGGTCGGTGCCGGACAAGTAGTGAACCCGCTGAGCGACCTGAAGGGCGCCCAACCGGTCGGCATCTGTGTAGACGACCCACAACCGAATGGAAAGCTTCTTCCCCGTACTTGGGTCACGGAGAGAATCCGTCGTCGAGAAACTCGGCGAAATAACAACATAGGCCTCGTTCTCCGCATGGCGCTTCGGGTATGCGCGGATTTCGAAGGTTCCCTTTGGCTCCGCATATCTCTCAAACCGATAATCCTTAGCGTTTACACCGACGCCGAATGGAAGCCAGACCGTTTCGATTCTGTCAAAGCCTTGCTGCTTGAACTGCAGCTGACGAAAGCGAATCTTAGGTTGGATAATCGGCACGGCGGGTTCACCATCCCCTGGTCTGCAGCATCTGCGCCTCATCCAGTCCAGCGACTGCCAGGCCTTTCATCGCTCCTGCCAGATCTTCGCTGACTTCAAGTAATACTTTAGGGTCGTTGAAGTGGGTGGCGGCTTTGACGATGGCGCGGGCGCGCTTTTCGGCTTCTGCGGGATCGGCGAAGGTGGTGCTGTCTTTCATGAAGATGCCGCTGCCGACGAAGACGGCTTCGGCGCCGAGTTGCATGACCAGGCTCGCGTCGGCGGGCGTGGCAATGCCTCCGGCGGAGAAATTCGGTACCGGCAGCTTCCCTGTTTTGGCGACCATCTGTATCAGTTCGTAGGGCGCGCCGTGCTCTTTGGCTTTGGCATAGAGTTCTTCTTCGCCGAGCACGGTGAGCGTGCGCATCTCAAGGACGATCTGCCGCATGTGCTTGACGGCGTGCACAACGTCGCCAGTGCCAGCCTCCCCTTTGGTGCGGATCATGGCCGCGCCCTCAGCGATGCGCCGCAGAGCCTCTCCAAGATTGCGCGCCCCGCAGACGAATGGGACGTTGAAGGCGTGCTTGTCGACATGATGCGCCTCGTCGGCAGGAGTGAGCACCTCAGATTCGTCAACGTAGTCGACGCCAAGCTCCTGCAAAATCTGAGCCTCAGCAAAATGCCCAATGCGGCACTTCGCCATAACTGGAATGGACACAGTCGCCATAATCTCGCGAATCTTCTTCGGCGAAGCCATCCGCGCCACGCCGCCCTCCGCGCGGATCTGCGCCGGCACGCGCTCTAAAGCCATCACGGCGACGGCTCCAGCTTTTTCAGCGATGGCGGCCTGCTCCGCATTCGTCACGTCCATGACTACGCCGCCTTTTAGCATTTCGGCTAGGCCGGTTTTCAGGCGGAGGGAGGTGCTTCCGGTATCTTGGGAACTGCCGTTGTGTTTCGACATAGGGAACCTTTTCTAAGTGCGGGCTTCGGGCGTCGGATTACAGGGTCCGGCGAAGCTTTAGTTATTTTACAGCGCGATTGCGATTCGCGGTACCCCTCGAGGAAAGCGGCACACCTAGCCGCCTGCTAAAACGTTCACCACAGAGGACACGGGGGAACACAGGGTAAAACTTAGCGCTCGACGTACTTGGCGAACATTTGTTCGGGGTCGATGGCGATGAAGATGCCGCGGCTGCGGGCGAGGACTTCATTTTTTTCGTTTAGGATTTCGGCGGCGTTGATGTGCTTGGCGCCGCGGACTTCGATTTCTCGGCCTTCAACGCGCAGGGGTTTGTGCAGCGGGACGGGCTTGAGGTATTCGACCGTCATCTCTCGTGTCAGGGCGACAACTTGATGGAGCTTGTTTACTTTGCCCATGGCGTCGTCGAGGATGCTGGCGATGATGCCGCCGTGAGCGTGGCCCGGGGGCCCGGTGTAGCGCTTGCTTAGGCGGAATTTGCAGACGAAGGTTTGACGAGGTTCGTCGAGGATGAATTTGAGGCGCATGCCTTCGCGGTTGTTTTGGCCGCAGACGAAGCAGTTGTTTTTCTGCATTTTGTGGTAACGGGTTTCGTGGCCTTGGGGTTTAGAGGGCATGGAGGGATTTTAACCTGTGGGCTTAGTGGAGTTTAGGCAGGCTCCGGCCGCAAGAGGCTATAAATACAAGTCCCCGATAGAAACGCCCTGCGAAGCCTGTCGTTGCGCATATTGAAAGGGATTTTTCGACTGCGGATGTGCTTCGCATTCGCGAAGCACATCCTTGGCTCAAGATGACAGAGCTGGATATTGGCGAATTCGTGCTTCTAACTCTCCGCGGATTCCTGTATACATATCGGTTTTGGAAAACTTTGGATTGGAGTTCGTCTTGAAAAAACATTTCGTCGTGCTGACCGCCGTGCTTTTCGTACTTTCATCTTTGAGCGCAGCTTCGCAGGATAAGGATGCTGATAAGAGCGGAGCGCCTCCAGTGAAGAAAACGCAGAAGAAGGATCAGAAGAAGGACGAGGCGAAGGATGCGTCCAAAGACAAGGACAAAGACAAGGACAAGGAAGAGAAGAAGCCGGGCATGAATGCCGACACTTTCTCTGGGTTGAAGTTTCGCTCGATTGGGCCGGCGGTGGCTTCGGGGCGGGTGATGTCGATTGCGGTGAATCCTCGAAACAAAGTTGAGTATTACGTGGGCGTGGCTTCGGGCGGGGTCTGGAAGACGGTAAACGATGGTACGACTTGGACTCCGGTGTTCGATAAGGAGGGATCGTATTCCATCGGATGGGTTGCGCTGGATCCGAACGATCCGGCCGTGGTGTGGGTGGGGGCGGGCGAGAGCAACTCGCAGCGCAGCGTGGCTTATGGGGATGGAATTTATCGGTCGGATGACGGCGGGAAGAATTGGCA